>Ga0214921_10000191_pt1 | contig 120583 bp, 119 predicted proteins | sample LL1505_MetaG_FD_177992 | JGI IMG/M metagenome (GOLD analysis project Ga0214921, IMG submission 177992) | Freshwater microbial communities from Lake Lanier, Atlanta, Georgia, United States - LL-1505 | ecosystem: Environmental > Aquatic > Freshwater > Lake | place: USA: Georgia | collected... | reverse complement strand
CGCCGAGTCTGCCTTGGCCAATCGCGCCACCTCCCTCGAAGGCCGCATGGGTCGTGCCGAAGGCCGCATCAACAGCCTGCGCAAGGGTGTCTCGATGGCCGCCGCCCTCCAGACCCCGGTCATTGAGGCCGGTAAGCAGAACGCCGTGAAGGCTGGCGTGGCCACCGTCGATGGCGCTCAAGGCTTCGGCATCGCCGTCGCCCGTCGCATCAACGACAGCGTGCAGGTCAACTTGGACGTCGCCACCGACTTCCAGACCGACACCGCTGCCCGTGCTGGCGTGAACTATAGCTTCTAAGTGCTAACGTAGTTTTTGGTTGTTTCGAGGGGGTGGCGTAGGTGACTACGCCACCCCTTTTTTGCGACCAGAAATCGGGTATGCCATAGCTGCGCAATGCCTTCAGGCTTTTACCACCGCTTACACGGTCGAGCACGGAGGCAGCCTAATATAGCCGTGATTATCCGTGTGCTCCGTGGTCAAAATGCGGGTTCGGGAAGGCCAAATTTCATCCGCAGTTGAGATGCCTTAAATTTTCATGAAAACATCACACAAGTTTTGGGGCTGGCTCTGGTGCGGCCTGGTGGCGGCGGGTCTGGTGGCCTCCGCCCAGCCGGTGCCTTTGCCCAATGTGATTTTTCGCCCCACCTTTCTCACGCCCGATTTGGCCTATTCGGCGGGCATGGCTTTCCGGGCGCGGCCGGAAAACTCGGAGCAGCAGTATCTGGTGACGGCCCATTCCCTCTTCGGCCCGGCGGCGGATCTGGATGTGCAGATGTCGAGTGCGGACATCGAGCGCATGATCGTGGCGGCGGTCGGCGTCTCCTGCACCGATCCCCGCTCGGTGGTGATGGCGCGGCGCTACCTGCCTTTGCCCGATGCGCGCCGGGCGGATGAAAAGGGGTCGGATAAAGACATCGCGATGTTTGAACTGCCGGCGCGGCTAGGCGAGCGGGCCTTGGTGCTAGACCAATCCGTGCCGGTGCCGGGCGACAAGGTCTGGCTCTACGTCAAATATGCGGGCACCTCCCGCGTGGGGCTGGAACCGGCCAAACTCGCGTGGATCTCGGACCATGAGATCCGCTACCTCCTCGAGAACCAGACGGTGGATCTCCGTGGCACCACCGGCGCGCCCTTGCTCTCGGCGGAAGGCACCGTGGTGGGCATGCACATGGGCATCTTTACCTCCGGTGCAGGCCGGAAGTTTGGCTATGCCTGCCCGGCGGCCGCGCTGCTGGCGGTCATGGATCCCTCGGCAAAAAAGCTACCCAGCGTTTTAAAGGACAAACCTTAGCCCTTTACGCTCGGTCGCGGGCTGCGTGGTGGTCGAGCGAAAGCGGTAGCAAGACCAGTAGGCCGGCGAGGAAGAAGCCGGCGTTGAGCAGGATGGCCTGGCGCACGTCGGTGGCGGTGGTCATCCAGCCGAAAGCCAGCGGGCCCACGATGCCGGCCAGTTTGCCAAAAAAGCCCCAGTAGCCGAAAAACTCTCCTGCCCGACCGACGGGTGTGAGCGTCGCCACCACCGCCCGGCTGGCGGATTGCAGCGAGCCCATGGCCGCGCCGGCGAGGATGCCGATGAGGAAAAACTCAGTTTTCCCCGCGCAGCGCCAGGCCCAGATGCAGACCCCGGTCCACAGGGCCAGCGAGGCGATCAGGGCGATCTTGGCGCCGATCTGGTCCTGCACGTAGCCAAAACCCAGTGCGCCGGCCACGCCCGCGATTTGCAGAAGGATAAACAGCTGGATGATCTCCGGCTGGGTCATGCCGAGGGCCTGAGTCGCAAACACTGCCGCAAAGGCCACCACGGCGGACAGACCGGCGAGAAACAGCGTCATCGCCCCGAAAAATACCGCCAGGGTGCGGTGGCGCGGCAGTTCGCGGCGTATCCGGCCGAGTTGCGCGAAGGCCAGGCGGGCGAGACTCTCGCCCGGCGCGAGCGGTCGGGGGGTGGCCCGCTCGCGCAGCAAAAGCTGGGTCGGCAGGCTCGCCCCGAGAAAAAATGCGCCGGTCATCAGAAAAGTCCACGGCGCCGGCCAGTGCAGCTCCTGCAGCATCACCAGCGCGAGCACCAGGCTGAGCAGGCCGCCGCAGTAGCCGAAACTCCAACCGTAGGCCGAGATGCGGCCGGCGGTTTCCGGCGTGCTCAGCTCTGGCAGGAAGGCCGCGCAGAGGTTTTCGCCGAGCGAAAAGGCGAGGTTGGCGACGATGACCAGCCCGAGGGCGAGGGCGATCTCCCCCGGCCCCGCCAAGGCCAGCGCCGCGGTGCCGAGGGAGCACACGACGGCGGAGGCGAGCAGGAAGGCTTTTTTCCGGGCGAGGGCATCGGCTAGAGCGCCGAGGAGCGGGCCCAGCAGGATGGCGCCGAGTTGGGAGACGGCGAGGGCGGTGCCCCACCAGCCGGCGGCGCGGGGATCGCCGGCGGCCACGACTTGGGTAAAATACACCGCGTAGACCACGGTGATGATGAGCGTGGTAAAGGCCGAGTTCGCGAAATCGAAGCAGCACCAGCCGAAGAGCTCGCGGCGTTTGACCGGGGGAAAGGCGGTGGCGGGCGGAGCCGGCGGGGTGGGCGGGACGGTGGCGTGCATCGATGCCGGAGCGTGCGGAGGCGGCGGGAGCTGGCAAATCCTGGCGCTCGCTGGCCAGGGAAGGCGTTTAAAGCAGGCTTGCTTGCACTCCGGCTAAAGTCGGACCCTATGGTCTTTCCTACGTCTCAACCATGTCTGTGTCTAATTCTGCTTCTGCTGCTGATCGTCCCAACCTCCTGAGCCGCTGCGCGACTGCTGTCGCCCAGTGGATCGATTCCGATTACTGCCCGGACGGGGCGGAGAAGATGCGCGCCGAACCCGATCGGGTCGATTGGGTGCGCGTCATGCCCTTCGTCATTCTCCATGTCGGCTGCCTCGGCGCCCTCTGGGTCGGCGTCAGCGCCTTTGCGGCGTGGGCGGCGGTGTTCCTCTACTTCATCCGCATGTTTGCGGTGACCGGCATCCACCACCGGTATTTCTCGCACAAGACCTACTCCACCTCGCGGGCGGGCCAGTTTTTCCTCGCGCTCTGGGCCGGCACCACGGTCCAGCGTGGTTCACTCTGGTGGGCCTACCACCATCGCCACCACCACCAGCACTCGGATGATCCCGAGGACGCCCACTCGCCCCACGTGCACGGCTTTCTCTGGTCGCACATCGGCTGGATCACTTCGCGGCGTAATTTCCCCACCGACTACACCAAGATCAAGGATCTGGCCAAGTTCCCCGAACTGGTCTGGCTCAACCGCTTCGACCTCGTCGTCCCCATCCTCTACGCCTTCTCCATGCTCGGTCTCGGCATGTTGCTGGAGCGCTTTGCCCCCGGTCTCGGCACCAATGGCCCGCAGATGCTGGTCTGGGGCTTCTTTATCAGCACCACCGCGCTTTTCCACGGCACGGCCTGCATCAACTCCATGGCCCACCTGATGGGCAAACGCCGCTTCAAGACCGAGGATGACTCCCGCAACAGCTTCATTCTCGCCATCATCTGTCTCGGCGAAGGCTGGCACAACAACCACCACCGCTTCCAGAGCTGCACCCGCAACGGCTTTTATTGGTGGGAGATCGACCCCACCTATTACGGCCTGAAACTTCTTTCCTACACCGGCTTGATCTGGGGCCTGAAACCCGTCCCCCAGTCGATTCTCGACGAAGGCAGGCACGCCGACCATCACCACTCGGTCGCTGCCTCCGAGCGCGCCACCGAAGTGCATGCCAACGTCTCCCTGCGCCAAGTCCTGCCCGCCGCCGCCGCCATCGCGGTGGCCACGGCGACCGCCGCCCAGGCCGACCTGCCCAAAAAAGCCGACGGCCCCGCCATCCACAAGGATCTCAGCAGCGAGCTGGTAAACCCGAACAACCCCGCCGGCCCGACGGCCTGAGCTGCCGGCGTGGGCGCTTAAACAAATCGGGGGCCGCTCGGGCCCCCTTTTTTGTGCGCTCGCGGGTTGCCCAATGCGTCTGAGCCGGGCACTGGTTGCCCCTTTCTTCTCCCATGCGCACCGCGATCATCGGCACCGGCATCGCCGGCCTCGGCACCGCCCACTTCCTGCACCGCGCGGGCGATGAGGTGACCTGTTTCGGCCCCGAGGCCTATCCCGGCGGGCACAGCAACACCGTCGAAGCAGTCGAGCCCGGCACCGGCCGCGCGTTGCCGATCGACACTGGGTTCATGGTGTTTAACCGCGTCACCTACCCGCAGCTCTGCCGGCTCTTCGAGGAGCTCAAGGTGCCGGTGAAACCCACCGACATGAGCTTCGCGGTGAAGGATCTCGACACCGGTCTGGAGTGGTGCGGCTCCTCGCTCAACCATCTCTTCGCCCAGCGCAAAAACCTCCTCAGCCCGCGCTTCATCCGGATGTTGCTCGCGGTGAAACGCTTCAACGAGGAAGCGGTCGCCGCGCTCAAGGCGGCTGAAGCCGGCGGGGCGCCCATCACCGAAAGTTTGGCCGACTACGTGCGGCGGCGCGGCTACGGCAAAGATTTCTGGGATCTTTATCTCGTCCCTATGAGCAGCGCGGTCTGGAGCACGCCGCCGGAAAAGATGATGGCGTTTCCCGCTGCCTCGCTTCTGCGCTTTTTCCACAACCACGGTTTTCTCGGCCTCGACACCCAGCACCCCTGGTGGACGGTGGATGGGGGCTCCCGCGAATACGTGCGCCGCTTGGTGGCGCCCTTTGCCGACCGCCTGCGGCTCGGTTGCGCGGTCAGCCGGGTGGTGCGGCACGGGCCGGGCCGCGGCGTGACGGTCTTCACCGCCGACGGCGCCGCGCACGCTTTTGACCGCGCGGTGGTGGCGGCCCACGCCGACGACGCCCTGCGCCTGCTGGTCAACCCGACCGCCGACGAGATTCGTCTGCTCGGCGCCTTCAAATACCAGACCAACGTCGCGACCCTCCACACCGACGCAAACGTCATGCCCCGCGCCCGCCTCGCCTGGGCGAGCTGGGTGTATCAAATCTCCCGCGACCGCGCCGGCCGGATCACGCCCGCCACGCACTACTGGATGAACCGTCTTCAGGGCGTAAGCGAGCGCGAGCGCTACTTCGTCTCGATCAACCGGCCCGAGCAGATCGATCCGGCCAAGGTTATCAAAACCATCGACTACACGCACCCGCTTTTCGACCTCGGGGCGTTGGCCGCGCAGGGCGAGCTACCCGCGCTCAACGCCGCCGCCCGCGGCGCGACCGAGACCTACTTTGCCGGCAGCTACTTCCGCTACGGCTTCCATGAGGATGCATTCCTCAGCGCAGTCCAGTTGAGCGAATTTCTGCTCGGTCGAGACCCCTGGGCCTGAGCGGACTAGGGGTGGGGCCGACTCAGCCAGCGTCGAGGTCGATCAGGATATCGCGCGGGCTGGAGCCGTTCTCGGGCCCGACGACGCCGCGCTCCTCCATCAGGTCCATGATGCGGGCGGCGCGGTTGTAGCCGATGCGCAGGCGGCGCTGGAGCGTGCTGGTGCTGGCGCGTTTGGTGGCGCGGAGCACGCCCATGGCTTTTTTGTAGAGTTTCTCGTCGTCCTCGTCGTCGCCATCGTCGTCGACCTCCTCTTCGTCGGAATTCGCGGCGGCGTCGTCCTCGATCTGGTTTTGCACGTTCTCCGCGTATTTTGGCGGGCCGTTGCGCTTCAGGAACTCGACGAACTCGGCCACCTCTTCGTCGGACACAAAGGCGCCCTGGGCACGGACTAGGCGGGAGCTGCCGGGGGGCGAGAAAAGCATATCGCCGCGGCCGATCAGGGTATCGGCGCCCTTGCCGTCGAGGATGGTGCGGGAATCGACCTGCGAGGCGACCTGGAAGGCGATGCGGGAGGGGAGGTTGGCTTTGATCACGCCGGTGATGACGTTCACCGACGGGCGTTGCGTGGCGATGATCAGGTGGATGCCGGCGGCGCGCGCGAGCTGGGCGAGGCGGGCGATGCTCGTCTCGATCTCGGCCGGGGCGACCATCATGAGGTCGGCGAGCTCGTCGATGATTGCGACGATGTAGGGCAGGCGGGCGGGCAGTTCGGCGAGTTCCTCGGCGGTAGCGACGGCGGGGTCGAGGCCGGCCAAGCCGGGTTGGTTGTCAACGGGAGCGGGGGCGGCCGATTTTTTGCGAGTGTTGAAACCGACGATATTGCGCACCCCTACCTTGGCGAAAATCTGGTAACGCGTCTCCATCTCGCCGAGCAGCCACTTCAGGGCGGACGGCACCTTTTTCGGCTCGGTCACGACCGGGATCAGCATGTGCGGCAGGGTATTGAACACCTTTAGCTCGACCACCTTTGGGTCCACCATGATCAGGCGCAGATCCCGGGGGCTCTTGCGGTAGACGATCGAGGCGATGATCGAGTTGATGCACACGGACTTGCCCGAGCCGGTGGCGCCGGCGATCAGCAGGTGGGGCATCTTGGCGAGGTCGGAGATCAGGGGTTTGCCGGAGACATCTTTGCCGAGGGCGATGGGGATTTCGGCCTTGGCCGATACCCAATCCTCGGACTCGAGAATCTCGCGCATGCCGACCGGGGTGGGGGTGCGGTTGGGGATCTCGACTCCCACGGCGGCTTTCCCGGGGATGGGGGCGAGGATGCGAACCGACTGGGCGCGCATGCCGAGGGCGATGTTTTTATCCAGGTTGGCGATCTTCTCGACCCGCACGCCGGGGGCGGGCACGACCTCGTAGCAGGTGATCACGGGGCCGACGTGGATCTCGCCGGGGCTCACGGTGACGCCGAATTCGCCGAGGATGCGCACAAGGTCCTCCATGTTGCGCAGGTGCTCGGTATCGGAATCGCTCGAGGTGGCGCGGGCTTGCTCCTTGAGCAAGCTGAGGGGCGGGAATTGGTAATCGGAATCCGACTCGGGCAAGGCGGAGGTTTTGGCCTTTTTCGTCTCCTCGGGCTTCACGATGGCGACGACGCCGCCGGCGGCTGGCGAGGGGGCGGGCGAGGCCAGCGGTGCAGCGCGCGAAGGGGCTGCGGGGGCGGGTTCGGGCGCAGGCGGAGGAAGGGCGGAGAGGGTCTCGGGTTTCGCGAAAGGAGAGCGGGCCGGCGGGGTGGCGGGGTCTTTGGCGATATCCAGTTTGGCAACCGGAACCGGAGCGGGCGGAGTTTTGGCCGCATCGACTTTGCGTTTTTTCTCCTCAGCGAGGAGCTCGGCCTGTTCTTTTTTCTCTTGGCGGCGACGCTCTTTCTGCTCCGCCCACCAGTTTTGGAAAAGGTGCAGGGCCTTGTCGAACTCCCCGCCGAAGTCGGGGGTAAGGATGAAAATCAGGCTCAGGAAATACACCAGACCGAGCATGACCCCGGAGCCAAAGCCACCCAGAGGGTCGGCGAGCACGTCGAGGTAGATCCAGCCGCCGACATGGCCGCCCAGATCGTGGGTGAAGTAGTCACTTTCAAAGCTATGGACTTCGCTCGCAAACATCGCGGCCAGCGCCGCGCCGCTCAACAAGCAGGCTAGCAGGGCGCAAAGGCGGGCCACGTCGACCTGTTTGGCATTACGGATCGAGCTGTAAGCCACCCAGAAAAGCCCGCCGGGGATAAACCACGCCGCAACCCCCAGCCATGAATAGCAGATGAAGGACACATCCGCCCCGATCCAGCCCACCGCATTTTTTGCCAGGGCGGGTATGCGCACGTATTCGGTCTGGGCCGGTTCGTAATCGAAGAAAGCCACCGCCAGCAAAAGGCCGACCACCAGGCACGCGCCGGCCATAGCCCAGCGAGGGCGATGGCGTGAAGCCTGAAACGAGGGGGCGCTATTTGGGTTTGAACTCGCGACTTTCGGCATGTGACATGGGACGCGATGCGCGGCCTAGTTTTTACAGTTCGGCCCAATCCGGGGAACGGTCAAAGGCATTTCCTTTTCTACTCTCATTTCCCTGTGATTTCCCCCAGCCATGAATGATTTCCTACGTTTTCAGCCCCTTTACCAAGAACGAGTCTGGGGCGGGCGCGGTCTGGCGGATACTCTGGGGCGCGAATTACCCGGCCGGGCGCCGATCGGTGAGGCTTGGGAAATCGTGGATCGTCCGGAGGCACAATCTGTTGTAAAAGGTGGCCGCCACGCCGGCAAAACCCTCCGCCAGCTCATCGAGGCTCGCCCCGCCGACCTCATGGGCCCGGGTTGGGATAAAAATAACCCTTTTCCTATTCTGGTTAAATGGCTCGACTGCCGCGAACGCTTGAGCCTCCAGGTCCATCCGCCGGCCTCGGTTGCACCCAGTCTCAAGGGCGAGCCCAAGACCGAGATCTGGTTTATCGCGGATACCCGGCCGGGCGCCGCCTTGATCGTAGGTCTGAAAAAAGGCGTCACCCGCGCCCAGTTTGAGCAAAGTCTGGCGGACAACACCTTGGAGGCGCTGGTGCATCGTTTTCCGGTGGCGGAGGGCGATAGCATCCTCGTGCGCAGCGGACAGATCCACGCCATTGATGGCGGCAACCTCATCCTCGAAATCCAGCAAAACTCCGACACGACCTATCGGGTTTACGATTGGGGTCGGGTCGGGCTGGATGGCCAACCCCGCCAGCTTCACGTCGAGCAATCGCTGGCCTCGATCAAGTGGGACGACTTTGAGCCCGCGCCGGTGCGGGGCGCGCCGACCTCGGGCGTGATCGCCGAGTGCGCCGAATTCCGCATCCGCCGCGTGGTGCTCGATGCCGGTGAGACCCTGCATTTTCGGGCCGGCGAGCAGGCTCGCATCCTGAGCGTCGTGACCGGCCAGCTTACCGGGACGGGCAAGGGCGGCCTCGCCCGCGGCGAAAATGCGGTGCTGCCCTACGCGGGCGAATTCACTTTCAGGGCCGCGGCCGCCTCCCTCGTGCTGGTGACGGAAAACTTCGCCGGCCACGTCGACTGATAAATTATTATTATGCCGGGTGCGCATTTTCAGGAGTCTTCGTCGCGTCGGGCCGGTGTGCTCGGCTCAACCCTCGCCGGGCTGGTGCTGGTTTCGGCTATCTTTGTGCTGGCTTGGATGTTGTTGCTTCCCTTGGTGGCGCAGGAGCGCTTCATCGCCGCGACCGGGGCCGAGCTGCGGTTACAGGGGTTGATGGCGGATCCTTTCGCGGGCCGCGCCACCGTGACGGGCTGGACTTTGCGTGCCGCCGCGGCGCCAGACTCGGCCTTGCTGGCGCGGGGCGGGGTGGCTGCACTGGTCGCCCCCAGCTGGCGCGCCGCCTGGAACGCCGGAGCCGGGGCACCACTGGTAATCGAGTCCCTCGACCTTCATTTCACCGAGGTCCGGCTCGCGCCCGATGCCCGCGGCCAATGGCCCTTGCTTTCCGCCCTAGCCGCGCTCGGTCTGCCCTATGAGCAAGGCGGGCGGACCGGTCCCGAGGCTGTGCCTCTGCGGCTCGCCCGCCTCCGGCTGAAGGTCGATACCGTGGTGGTGCGCGATGCCGCCACCGGTCGCGACGTGGCCCGCCCCGTGGCTTGGTCCGGGGAGTTTAGTGAGCTCGACCACACCCGGCCGGTCGTCGCCGCCTTGCTCGCCGCCGCCCGGCGCGAGTGAAGGGAAACCAAGACGCGCCCGTGCGCCTGCGCCCTTGCGCGGGCCGCTTTGTTGTTATCTTGTTCACCTTTTCCCATGAGCCAGAACGAATCCGCCCAACCGTCCCCCGCCCAACCGGACCCCGTGGTTGCCCCCGAGGCCGCCGCCCCCGCACCGGAACCCGCGCCCGCGCCGGCCGCCGATTTTGACGCCAAACTCGCCGCCGCCAAAAAGGAGGCGGCCGATAACTACGAGCGTTATGTCCGCTCCGTCGCCGACCTCGATAACTACCGCAAACGTGCTGTCCGCGACCGCGAGGACGCCTCCCACCGTGCCGCCACCCGCATTCTCGAGGACCTCCTGCCGGTTTTGGACAACCTCGCGCTCGGCCTGCAGGCCGCCAAGGCTCCCGGTGCTGATTTGAAGACCCTGACCGGTGGCGTCGAGATGGTCGGGCAACAGCTCAAGACCGCCCTCGCCGGCCACGGCTTGGTCGAGATCGCGCCCCTCGGCAAACCCTTCGATCCCAATCTGCACGAGGCCATCGCCCAGCAGCCCCACGCCGATGTCGCGGTCGACCATGTCGCGGCCGTCGTGCGCACCGGTTACACCTTGAATGGTCGTCTCGTGCGCGCCGCCAGCGTGGTCGTTTCCACCGGTGCTCCCGCCGATCCGGCCGTCGGAGTCGTGGTCTAACCCGCAATCCGAACCGGTCCTTTTTCAACCACGCCGCCCACCGTCATGGCCGAAGAAAATTACTACACCCTCTTGGGCGTCGAAAAAGGCGTCACGGAGGAGGAACTTAAGAAGGCCTACCGCAAAAAGGCCGTTCAATTTCACCCGGATAAAAATCCGGGCAACAAGGAGGCCGAGGAGATGTTCAAGAAGGTCTCCGAGGCTTACGAGGTGCTGAAAGATCCGCAGAAACGCGCCGCTTACGATCAATATGGTCACCGCGCCTTCACCCAGCAGGGTGGGGCAGGCCCGCGTGGACCCGGCGCCGGGGGCGGCGGCTTCCACGACCCTTTTGATATTTTCCGCGAGGTGTTCGGCCAGCAGGGCGGCGGCGGTGGTGGCGGCGGTATTTTTGACCAGATGTTCGGCGGCGGCGGTGGCGGCTCGGACCGCGACGGCTCCGATCTGCGCTACGACCTCGAAATCACCCTCGAAGAGGCCGCCAACGGCACGGAGAAAGAGATCTCCTTCCGCCGGCTGCATGCCTGTGAGCGCTGCGATGGTTCCGGGGCCGAGCCCGGCTCAAAGAAAGTCACCTGCCCCACCTGCCGCGGCTCCGGCCAGATCCGCCGTAGCGGCGGCATCATCACCTTTGCCCAGGCCTGCCCGACCTGCGGTGGCGCCGGCCAGAAGATCGAGAAGGCCTGCACGGGTTGCCGCGGCGAAGGCCGTGTGCCTAAGCCCGCCAAGGTCAATGTCCGCATCCCCCCCGGCGTCGATACCGGCACGCGTCTACGCTCCAGTGGCAACGGTGAATCCGGCCTCGCCGGGGGCCAGAGCGGGGACCTCTACATCGTGCTCAGCGTTCGTGCCCACGAGCTTTTCGAAAGGCAGGACGACGATCTTTTCTGCGAAATTCCGATCAAGTTTACCCTCGCCACCCTTGGTGGCGCCCTCGAAGTGCCGACCCTTTTTGGCAAGGCTACAGTGAAGGTTCCCGCCGGCACCCAGAGCGGCACCACCTTCCGCTTGCGCGGCAAGGGCATGCCCTCGCTCCGCCAGCGCGGGGCCCAGGGCGATCAGCTCGTGCGTGTTCAGGTCGAGGTTCCGACCAAGCTGACCTCCGAGCAGGAAAAGCTGCTGAAGGAGTTCGCCCGCGTCAGCGGCGACGCCGACCACCCTACCGGCGCGGGCTGGTTCGAGAAGGCGAAGAAATTTTTCTAAGCGGTAGTATTGCCCGCCTTAACCCGTCTCCGCGAGGCGGGCGAAGGGGTTGTGCTCGCGTTCGTGGCCGAGGGTGGTGAGCGGTCCGTGACCCGGCGCCACCACGGTCTCGGGCGGCAGCTCGCGCAATACCCGTGCCACCTGCTCGCGCAGGCGCCGGCCGCAGAAGTAGGCCCCGCCGATTGACCCGGCGAAGAGCAGGTCGCCTCCGATGAGCAGGGGCGCCGCCTGGGCCGCACCGGGGACACGCACGAGGTAGGCGTTGTGCGCCTCGGCGTGGCCGGGCGTGGCGAGCGTCTCGATACGGTAGCCTGCGCTTTCCATCCGCGCGCCGTCGCCGATGCCAGTCGCACCGGTCACCCGCGCGCCGGCCGGGGCGAAGACCGGAGTCGGGCCGGAGAGCCGCTGCACCTCGGCCAGTCCACCGGTGTGCTCGGTCTCGTCGTGGGTGAGAAAGACTGCCGCCGCCCCCGGCACGCCCGCCGGCCACATGCGACGCAGCCGGGCGGGGTCAGGGCCGGTGTCGAAGAGCACCCCGGGCCCGCCCCGGCAGTCGCTCACCAGGTAGGCGTTGGCGGTGCCCAGTCCGTGGGGCGAGCGCAGGGCGTGGAGGCAGAAGGGCAAACCGTGGATGCGGGGGAGCGGGTAGCGGCCGTCGGCCAGCTCGCGCAGGCCCACCGGATTCAAGCCCAACGCGGCGGCGAGGCGGTCAATGTCGCGCGAGGTGAAGTCATAGCGGTAGTCGATCGCATCTCTTATCCGTTCCGCCGGCACATCCGCGCGCACGCCGAGGCTCTCCGGGCTCAGGCCGGCGTGTCCGAGGGCCTTCTCCAACACGTCCCCCAGCTCGTCTTCCAGCGGTGCCTGTTCGATAACCATGACTGCAGGAAATGCGGCGCAGGCCCCGGGCTCAAACTTTGGTTTCGATTTCGTGCGTCCGACCCAGCACCGTGCGCCCCATGGACGCTTCCCAACAAGAGATTCTCGATATCTTCACCCGCACCCGCGCTCTCCTGCGCGGCCACTTCGTGCTCCGGTCCGGGCTGCACAGCGGACATTATTTTCAATGTGCGCAGGTCTGCCAAGACATGGGTGCGGTCACGCGACTGGCCGAGCTGTTGCTGGCCAAGCTACGCGCCGCCGGTTGTCTTGGTTTTACCACTGTGCTTGCCCCGGCGATGGGTGGTCTAGTCATCGGCCAGGAGGTCGCCCGTCAGGCTGGCGCGCGGTATCTCTTCGCCGAGAAGGAGAACGACCGGCTCGTGCTGCGGCGCGGCTTCAAGTTTGCCCCCGGCGAGCGCGTGCTGGTGGTCGAGGACGTCGTTACGCGTGGCGGCCGGGTGTTGGAGGCGCTCGAGATTGTGCGTGCCGGCGGAGCCCATGCCGTGGCGGTGGCGATGCTGGTTGACCGCAGCGCCGGCACCACGCGCTTTGATTTGCCTGCGCTTTCCCTGTTGGAGCTGAGTTTCCCGACCTACCCGGCCGACCAACTCCCGCCTGAGCTGGCCGCCTTGCCGATTGAGAAACCCGGCAGCTGAGCGGGGTTTCCCCAAAACTAATTCCGCAACTGGATGGTTTTTGCTCGGCGCGCGGCCCCGCGCGCGGCTTTTTCACCGACCGTGGCTCCACTCAAGATTCTCTTCGTTTCGCCCGAGGTTGAACCGTTTGTCAAAGTGGGGGGCCTGGCCGACATGGTCGGTTCCCTGCCCAAGACCCTCGCCGCTCTCGGCCACGATGTGCGGGTGGTTTTCCCCGCCTACGGCGGCTTGCGGCTCGATTCATCCTGGCGGGCGCGACCCGAGCCGCTGGGGGTTGACGTCGGCACCTCGGCCCACTGGGCCCGCACCTGGGAGAGCGTGCTGCCTGACTCGCGTGTGCCGGTCTACGCCTTGGAGCACGAGGGTCTGTTCGGTCGCCCCGAAGTCTACGCCGGCCCGTGGGGAAATCACGCCGACAACGACCTGCGTTTCGCATTTCTCTGTCGCGGGGCGCTGAACCTGTGTCTCCAGCTCGGCTGGATCCCGGACGTCGCCCACGCCCACGACTGGACCACTGGCCTGCTTCCAGTTTTGCTCAACACCACTTTGCGCCACACCCCGCTCGGCGGCGTGGCCTCGGTCTTTACCGTGCACAATATGGAGCACCAGGGCTACGCTGACCGCCGCGTGCTAGATTTTGCCCACATCCCGCCGAGTGAGTTCCGGCCTGACAGCACCGAAAGCGGCGGCGCGGTAAACCAGCTCAAGGCTGGTCTCTACCATGCGACCAAGCTCACCACGGTCAGTCCCACCTACGCCGAGGAGATCAAAACTCCCGCTGGTGGCCACGGGCTCGATGCCGTGCTGCGTTTTCGCTCGGCCGATCTGGTCGGCATCCTCAATGGCATCGACGCCGCGGTGTGGAATCCGGCCATGGACCGCTTTCTCCCGCGTCCCTACGACCAGCGTTCGCTGGTGGTGGGCAAACGGGCGGCCAAACTGGCCCTGCAGGAGCGCCTCGGTTTGGACGCCGATCCGCACATCGCGGTTTTTGGCGTGGTCTCGCGATTTGCGGCGCAAAAAGGCCTCGACCTCGTCGCCGAGGCGCTGCCCCACATTCTCGATCGCATGCACGTGCAGTTTGCCTTCCTTGGCGCCGGCGACCCCGGCCTGGAGCAGACCTTCCGCTGGGCGGCGGAGAACTACCCCGGTCGCGTTGGCGTGCACGTTGGCTATGACAACGCCCTCGCCCACCTTATTCAGGGTGGCTCCGACTTTTTCCTGATGCCAAGCCGGGCCGAGCCCTGTGGCCTCACCCAGATGTATGCGATGCGCTACGGCACCACGCCCCTGGTGCGCGCCACCGGCGGCTTGATCGACACCGTTGCACAATACGTCGAAGGCAAGGGCGAGGGCACCGGTTTCCGCTTCCACGACGCCACCGCGCCTGCCCTTTACAACACCGTCGGTTGGGCCTGTGCGACCTACTACGATCGTCCCGACGAACTCCAAGCCATGCGCCTCCGCGGCATGGACCGCGATTTTTCCTGGGGACCCAACGCACGGCGTTTTGAGGAACTCTATGGCTGGGCGGTCGCCGCCCGGCGCGCGGCGGGCTGAGGCGGGTGCCTTAGCCTATCCAGCGCAGGCCGAGTTTTAACCACAACGGCACGACGAATAAGCCCACCGCCGTCGTGCCCAGCACCACCTGCACGGCGGTTAGCGGGCGTCCGCCGTGGTGTTTTGCGATCACGATGGGGAGGATGCCAGCCGGCATCGCGGCCTGCACGACCAGCACCTGTTTCAATTCGCGCGGGATTGGCAGGAGGGTCGCCGCGCTGAGCATCGCCAGCGGGATCAAGCCGAGCCGTAGAGCGCAGGCCAGGGGAGTGACTTTCCGGTCCACCAGAGTGCTGGGTTCGGCAAGGAATTCCACCAAGGTGGCGCCGATGACCAGCAGGCCGAGCGGCACCGCGCACACGCCGATCATGCGGATCGATTCCAACGCCGCGACCGGTAGCCAGACAGTGGCGCCGCCGAGGTTAAGCGCGAGTGCCACCACCAGTGCATAGACCGGCGGATTGAGCGCCCGCCGCCAGCCCGTCCGCACCGGCACGCCCGCGAGCATGAGAATGCCCACCGTCCAGATCGCCGCTTCGCAGCCGACGTTAAAAACGAACAGCACCCCCAGTGTTTCCCGACCGAAGAGAGCATCCACCAACGGGATGGCCATGTAGCCGTAGTTAAAAATTCCGACGCTAAAGGCAAAGGTCCGCAGCCCGCCGCCCACGGCAAAGCCGGCTTTTTTCGCGACCCAATAGGCGAAGACGATCCCGCCGGCCATACTCGCGAAACCGAGCAGAGGCCCCGCGATTAGGTTGCCGGGTGCGCGCAGGGCGGCGTTGCCCAGCGCGTGGCTGAAGATCAGGCAGGGGTAGAGTAGGTTGACCACCAGCTTCAGCAGGCTCTCGTCCGCTTCCGCGCGCAGCCAACCGGCACGGCGCGCTCCCGCTCCCGCCGCAATCACCGCAAAGATAGGCAGCACCAATCCCAAGAGGGTCCAATAACCGGGGAGCATGGCGGGTCGGACTCAGACTGCGGTCTCGCTGAAACGCGTCTCGCGGATGACCGTAATCTTGATGGTGGAGGGGTATTGCAGCTCCTCCTCGATCTTTTGGCGGAGAGACTTGCTGATTTCCCGCGCGCGCTCGTCGTCCACTTTCTGGGGGTTCACGATCACCCGCACTTCGCGCCCAGCCTGAATGGCGAAGGCCTGCTGCACGCCCTCAATCGCGCCGGCCAGTTTTTCTAAACGGTCGAGGCGCTGGATATAGGTGTGCATTGACTCCGCGCGTGCTCCGGGCCGCACCGCGGAGATGGTGTCGGCGAGGATGACCAGGCCGGCATAAACCGTCTCGGGTTTTACCTCTTCGTGATGGGCGGCGACGGCGTTGACCACGATGGACGTCTCGCCGTGGCGGCGCACGAAGTCTGCCCCGATGATCGCGTGGCTGCCTTCGTAGTCGCCCTCGATGGCCTTGCCGATGTCGTGCAACAGGCCGGCGCGTTTGGCTACGTTGGGGTCGAGCCCGAGTTCGCTCGCCATCAGCGAGCAGAGAAAGCCCACCTCGACCGAGTGATCGAGGACGTTTTGGGAATAGGAAAAACGAAATTTCAACTTACCCAGCAACTGGATGATCTCCGGGCGCAGGCCGTTGATGCCAAGACGCTGCACGGCCTGCTCGCCGTCGCGCTGGAGGTTCACGTCGAGCTCGTCGTTCGCCACTCGCACCGCCTCCTCGATGCTGGCCGGGTGGATGCGGCCGTCCTTCACCAGAGCTTCCAGCGCGGCGCGCGCGACTTCGCGGCGCACGGGGTCGAAGGAGGAGACGAGGACCATCTGCGGCGACTCGTCGATCAGCAGGGTAACGCCGGTGGAGGCCTCGAAGGCTTTGATGTTCCGGCCTTCGCGCCCGATGATGCGGCCCTTCATTTCCTCGCTGGGCAGGGCGACGATGGTGGCGGTGATATCGTTGTTCGGGCGTGAGGACATGCGCTGCATGGCCGTCACAAGGATGCGTTTCGCCTCCGCCTGGAGGTCCTGCTCCGAGCGGTCGAGAATCTGCCGGCGCAGGGCGCGCAACTCGTCCTGGCACTCGAGCTGCACCTCTTCGCGCAGAGCTTTGCGAATCTCCTCGGCGTCCATCTGGGAGACGCCCTCTAGGCGTTTGCGCAGAGACTTGGAAAGTGAGCGGATGGCGTCGCGCGCTTGGCGGATCGCGCTGTCTTCGCGGGCTAGTCGCTCTCCGCGCTGTTCGAGTTGATGGTCAAGGAGCGCGATGGATTCTTCGTGGGAGCGGATCTCGCGCAGGCGTATATCCATCTCGATGTCGCGGCGGTCGAGCTCGCGGTTTACCTCGGCGCGGCGTTCGACCAGTTCGCGTTCCACGCGTTGCCGTTCTTCCTCGCCGCGGACTTGGGCCTCGCGCCGTGCCACTTCGATCAATTCCGCACCTTGTTCGCGCGCGGCGCGGCGAGTGGCGTGAGTCACAAGCCACACCACCGCGAAACCTGCCGAAGCTCCGGTCAGCAGGACCACTGCCCAAGGCCAGTAGAGGATCAGGTCTTGCGCCGTCTGGAGTTGGGCGAGCAGGGAAAGTGGTGATGCGGGACTGTCGGCCATGGACTGCAACATGCAGTGCGTGGAGTTGGCGGAAAAACTCAACCCTTTCATCGCGGGGCCTTCTGGCAAGTAAGTCGAGAGCTTGCCGCTGAGGCATGGTTCGGCTTCCAAGTAGCCATCCTTCCTTCATGTTAACAAACGGTATCACCAAAGCTTGGGAGAATCCCGAGTTCATCGCGCTTAACAAATTGTCGCCCCGCGCGTCCTTCGACGTATACGCTACCGCCGGCCAAGCTCGGGCCGGTCGGCGGGAGAAGTCCGCTTGGTTCCGTTCGCTCGACGGCGAGTGGCAGTTCCGCTTGGAGCGTTCCCCCGAGGACGCCCAGCGCTTCGCCGAGGGCAGGCCTTTTAACGACAGCGCCGCTTGGGGGATGATCCCAGTCCCGTCCAACTGGCAAATGCACGGCCACGGCATCCCGCACTACACGAACGTGAAGATGCCCTTCCGTGAGGAACCACCCTTCACGCCCGCCGCCAATCCCACCGGCGTATACCGTCGTCTTTTCCGCATTCCCGCCGCGTGGCAGGGCGGGCGCGTGGTGCTCCATTTCGGCGGCGCGGACAGCGTGCTCGCGGTCTACGTCGACGGCGTAGCCGTGGGGCTTTCAAAGGATTCGCGCCTGCCGGCCGAGTTTGATCTTACTCCGCTGGTTCGCCCCGGGGTGGATCATGAACTGGTTGCGATTGTGGTGCAGTATTCCGACGCCTCCTTTCTTGAGGACCAAGATATGTGGCGCCTCGGCGGCCTGCACCGCCCGGTTTACCTTTACGCGACGCCGCGCGTTCACCTGGCGGACATCAAGATCACTCCGCGTCTCGACCCTGTCGCTCCCGCCACCGGGCCAGCCGAGTTCGAGGTGTTGGTCGCAGTCGGCTTTCCAAAAAATCTTCCTTTGCCTGGCACCCGCGTGACCGTGCAGCTCTTTGATCCGAGCGGTCGGGCAGTTTTGAAAAAGCCCGCCACGCTCGAGGTCACGCATGCGCGCGGCACACTGGTCTTTGATCGGGGCTCTGCGCGCTTTCGTGTCGCCGTGCCCGCCTCCCGAATGCGCCTGTGGTCTCACGAAGACCCCGCGCTTTACACCGTGCTCGTCTCGCTGACGCCTCCCAAGGCCTCCGGCGCCGACGCCTCCCACGCCGCGATCCGCACCGGCCTGCGCCGCGTCGAGGTGCGCGGGCGCGCCTTGTTGATCAACGGCCAGCGCGTGCTGATTAAGGGCGTCAACCGCCATGACCATCACCCTGACGCCGCCAAGGCGCTCACCGAGGCAACCATGCGGCAAGATGTGGTGCTGATGAAGCGGTTCAATTTCAACGCTGTCCGCTGCTCGCACTACCCGAACGACCCGCGCTTTCTCGATCTCTGTGACGAACTGGGGCTCTACGTCATCGATGAGACCGACGCTGAATCGCATGATTTCCACAACACCCTTTGCCAAGATCATCGCTACGCCACGCCTTGGCTTGACCGTGCCCAGCGTATGGTCGTGCGCGACATCAACCACCCTAGCATCATTGCCTGGTCCTTGGGCAACGAGTCCGGCTATGGCCCGGCCCACGACGCAGCCGCCGGCTGGATTCGCCACTTTGATCCGTCACGAATCCTCCACTACGAGGGTGCTGTCTCCCGTTGGCAGTCGAAGACGACCTTTGTCCACGGCTCAGCCGCGAGCGACCTGATCTGCCCGATGTATACCCAGCTCCAGGATCTCGCCGACTGGCTCGATTTCGCCGACCGGCATTGCCCGCCCGCTGCCGCCGACTACCGCGCCACGCTCGAGGCCCTCTTTGCCGCCGGCATCCAGACCGCCGACTCCGATCGCACCCGGCTTTATCCGCTGCCCACGCCGCTCCACCCGCTGGCCCGCCCGATCATCCTCTGTGAATATTCACATGCGATGGGCAACTCGAACGGTTCGCTCTCTGATTACTTCCATCTCTTCAAAAGCCGCGCCGGGATTCAGGGCGGCTTTATCTGGGAATGGGTGGACCACGGTCTGCGCGTGAAAACCGCCGACGGCCGCGAACACTTTGCTTACGGTGGCGACTTTGGCGACACGCCGAACGACGCCAACTTTGTTTGCGACGGTATGGTTTCCGCCGATCGCCAGCCGCATCCGGCCTGCCATGAACACCACCGCCTCGCCCAGCCCGTAGCCGTCGCGCTGGTCTCCGCCAAGGGGTCCACCGCGCGCATCCGCGTGACCAACGAGCACGACTTTACCTCCCTCGACCGCGCCGGCCTCCGTGCCCGCTGGATCTTCCAGGCTGATGGCGAGGTGGTGCGGGAAGGCCTGCTGCCTGCCGCTGCTTTTAAGGCTCTCACTCCCGGCGCGAGTCGCGAGTTGGCCGTTCCGGTTGGCGCTCCCCCGGCCGGGGCCAAGGAACTCCATCTCATCGTCGAATTTTACCTGCCGCGCGCCAATCCCTGGGCCGAGGCTGGCCACGTCGTCGCCGGCGCTCAACTCACTCTGCCCTCGCCGAGGCCTGTCAAAGTCCGTGCCACTGCCGCAAAGGCTGCGCCGCCTTCGTTGGTTGAAGTCGCCGAGACCCTCGGCGGCTACGCCCTTCGCGCCGGTGCGGTCGAGGCCGTCTTTGATCGCGCCAGCGGCTCGCTCGCCTCGCTACGGCGCGACGGCCGTGAACTGTTCGCACGCGGACCGCTGCTCCAGCTTTGGCGCGCTGCCACCGACAACGACGGCGTGCGCCTCTGGGCCGGCCAGGAGGGTAAGGCCCTGGGTCGCTGGCAAAAACTCGGCCTCGATGTCGGTCTCGAGCACCGCGCGGAGCGCTTTGCCGTCGCTGCACCCGCCCGCGACGGCTCCGTCACCGTGACGCTTACCCACGCCGTGACCACGCCGCTGCGCGCGAATTGGAAGGACGTGCTCCACACCCACCGCTACACCGTTTTCCCCAACGGCCACATCGCGGTGGCTAATGATGTTGTTCTCTCTGCTGACTATATCGACCTGCCACGCGTCGGCGTGCGTCTTGACCTCGTGCCCGGCCTGCGCCGGCTCGTTTATTTTGGGCGCGGCCCCTTCGAGAACTACGCCGACCGCAAGACCGCCGCCGATCTAGGTGTCTGGGAAAACACTGTCGCCGGTGAATATGTCGACTACGTGATGCCTCAGGAACACGGCCACCACACCGATGTGCGCTGGCTGGAGTTGTCTGCGCCGGCTTCCGTCCGGCGCCCCGCGACTCTCCGCGTCGAAGCGGTGGGCGCGCTGGAGTTCAATGCCTCTCACTTCACCGCCGAGGATCTCTACGCGGCGCGCCACACCACCGACCTTAAGGCCCGCCCCGAAACCATCCTCTACCTCGACGCCGCCCAGCGTGGCCTAGGCACTGCGAGCTGCGGTCCCGACGCCCTCCAGCCGTATCGACTGGCCGCTGGCCGCCATGCCTTCGGCTTCGTGCTCTTGACCTCATGAACCCTGATCCCGCTACTACCTTCACGCTGGAGGATCTCGAGTCTTGGTCGCGTCCAGGCGTCTCGCTTGCCGTGCTCGGTCATCCGATCCGGCACTCGATCAGCCCCGCTATGCACAACGCCGCTCTTGCCGTCATGGCGGAAACGGAGCCTGCCTACGCCACTTGGCGCTATTTCCGCTTTGAGGTGCCTCCCGAGGAGTTGCCGCGCGCCTTGGGACTGCTGCACGCAAAGGGATTTCTCGGGGTTAACCTGACCGTGCCACACAAGATCCTTGCCGTTTCTCAGGTGGCCTTGGTTGACCCCGCGGCGCGTCCCGTAGGAGCGGTTAACACCCTGCGCCGTCGTGCGGACGGTTGGGAGGGCTTTAACACCGATGGCTATGGTCTGGCCGCCGGTCTACGCGAGGACCTTGGGATCGAGTTGACCGGCGCGCACGTTATCCTGCTCGGCGCCGGGGGCGCGGCCCGAGGTGCGGCGGTCGAGTGTTTGAGCCGCCGCTGCGCTTCGCTTCACATCGCCAACCGGACGCGGGAAAATCTCGATGGCCTGCTCGCCCTGCTCGCGCCGCTGGCGGGCGGCGTGCGCGTGACCGGTTTCGACCCCGCCCGGCCGCCAGCCGATCTGCCGGAGGGCGCGGTCTTGATCAACGCCACCAGCGCCGGATTAAAGGCCACCGATCCGCTGCCCATCGACCTCGCCGCCCTGTCTGCACTCCGTGCAGTTTACGACATGATCTACAATCCGGCCGAGACCGCGTTACTCTCCGCCGTGCGTGCCTGTGGGCTGCCCGCTGCGAATGGCTTGTCGATGCTCGTTCACCAAGGCGCGCGGGCTCTGGAAATCTGGTCGGGAGCGGCGGTGCCAGTCGCAACCATGGCCGCCGCTGCTCGCGCCGCGATGGGACGCTAGCCAAATCCAGCCCCGCCATGTCCCGCCACGCTCTCAGCCGTCGCATCGCCGCCCTGCGCCTGCCGCCCGATTATTCCCGCTGGTGGGTGCGCTGGCCGGCGGCGGGGCTGATCGTGTTGTTCACGGCCATGATCGTGCCCCGCTTTTGGTGCGGACGGGACGCGATCCGCTGGCTGGCGAACGACGGCGACTTAGTTCTCGCTCATGCTCGAGCGGTCGCCGCTAGCGTCGAAGCCGGTGTGCAGGTGGAGGATCTCTCAGCTCAGCGCGATTTCTTCCATAACGAGTGGCTTTTGGGCACCTACCAGATGGCGGCGCTCGGACTCCTTCAGGTCTGCCTGGAGCTACCGGAGCGTCGGGCCGAGTTTCTGCCCGTGGCCGAGCGTGCTATCGACGAACTTCTTTCTGAGCGGGTGCGGGCTTTTGACACCGTCCGTTGGCGGGAAGATCCACTCGCCTCGCTTGACGGACCCCGCGGGCACGCCGCCTACCTCGGTTACCTCAACCTTGTCCTCTCCCTTCACCGCCGGGTCGTGCCGGATTCGCGGTTCTCCGATCTAAATGACCGCATCTCCGCCGCGCTCGCTCGCCGCCTGCAGGCGAGCCGTCACGGCATTTTAGAGACTTATCCCCTCGAGGGCTACCCGGTGGATAATGCGGCCGTGCTCGGCTCCCTTCTCTTGCATGCGCGAAACACCGGCGCGGACTACTCGGCGGTGGCGCCGGCGGCCCTTGCGCGTTTTAGCATAGCCTGGCTAGATCCGCGCTCAGGCCTGCTTTTTCAGTCCATCAATCCCCGTGACGGCAAGCCGGCTGCTGCCGCTCGGGCCAGTGGCACGGCGCGCGCGGCTTTTCTACTCTCCTACGGCGAACGCGCTGTTTCAGGTATCTTGTTTGCGGCCGTGCGCGACCGCTGCGCGGACTCCTTCTGGGGCTTCGGTTATTTGAATGAACACCACATTGGCTCGGCTGCGCCCGGCATCGGCGACAGCGACTCTGGCCCCTTGGTTTTAGGGGTCAGCCCATTCGCATCTGGCTTCGCCCTTGGCGGAGCGCGGGTCTTCGACGATCGGCGGCTCTTCGTCTCGCTCTACCGCACCGCCCACTTGGCAGGCACCCCCGTAGCGAGCGGCGACCGACGCGTTTTCGTCACCGGTGGGCCACTGGGTAATGCCATCATGCTCGCGATGCTCACCGCACGCTCCGAAGCCCCATGAAACCCCCCGCGCACAAACCTTGGTGGTCGAAATGGTGGGAGCGTCGGCTGGCGCAGCCGGCTCCGACGCTGGGTCGCATCGTCATCGAACTCGCGGCAGTGTATGCCCTGCATTTTGCGGCGAGCTTTGTGCTCGCGCGGTTCTCTTTGCTCGAATTGATCCTCTCGCCTGGGCCGAGCGGGCGGTTCGCCCTCATGGTCGCGCTGGGGTTTTTCGCGTTGCGCATGTTTGTGCTGCTTTTTGCGCCCGGCTGGTTCCTGGCCCGGCTCTGGATACTACTCACGCGTGAGCGACCGGAGCAGCGATGGTGATTATAGTTCTCGGTCGAGCCAATCTACCGTCACGCGGACGGCGTGGTTAAAGTGGCCTGAGTCGGGTTCGAAGACGTTGAAGATATGATCGGCGCCGCCGATGAGGATCGCTTCAGCGGGTCGGCCTTTCGCCAGCTTAAGGATCTCGGCCTCGCGCGGCGGGAGGTAGTCGGCTGAGCCGCGCACACTCAGAAATTTGCCCACGTGGCGGGCGAGCGCGGCATCGAGGTCCACACCGCGGAAGCTATCAAAAAACGCGCGTCGCAGGGTCACGGTTTTCCAGCCGGCGATTTCGCAGGTGCCGGTTCCGGTGGCTTCGGCTTGGGCGGCGGCGGCGGCGAGTCCGCCGCCAGACATGACCGCATGTGCGTCCCCGGTGACGCTGGACCAGAGGACCATCGCCCGAAACCAATCCGGATGTGCGCCGGCCGAGCCGAGCGCGGTAGCGCCGCCGAGACTCCAGCCAAAGATCCCTAGCCGAGCCGGATTCACGCCGGGCTGCGCGAGCAGCCAGGCCCGGGCCGTCTCGGTGTCGGCAAGGCGACCGTCAAAGGTTGACTCGATAGCGGTGCGGGCTGGGTCGCCCTCGCCCCGGAAGTTTACCCGCAGTGAAGCGATGCCTCGCGTGGCCAGAGCCTCCGCTAACCGACGTTGCGCGTCCGCCGGTCCTTCGCTGTCGCTGGCGAAACCGTGCAGGATCAGCACGGCGCGTCCCGACCACCCTGCTTCGGGCGTAAGCCAGCGGGCGTTGAGCTCACCGCCGAGCTCGATCCTAGTTTCCGCCGCGCGGGCAAACAGGCAGGCCAGGCACAGGCCGAGGAGAAAAAGGCAGGGGAGGTTTTTCATATGGGGGCGGGGGTTTCGGGGCTGTAGTGGCTAGGGTTAAAAGCCGGCGCCACTAGCGCGAGAAACTCCAATGGTCCCGTCGCGTCGGCGACCAGTGCGTGGGGTTCGCCGCGTGGTATTACGACGACGGAGCCGGGACCGACTGACGATATGCCGGAGGCGAGGGTCATGCGACCGGTTCCGCTTAGGACGAAGAAATATTCATCCGATTCGAGGTAGCGGCTGGAACCGCTGCTCGCTCCCGCCGCCAGCTGAAATCGCGCGCAGCTGAGCGCCTCGCTCCGTTCGGAGGCAAAACGTCCGATTAGCTCGCGCACTTCGACTCCCGGGCCGAGGGCGAGGGGCGACAATTCATTGGAATCAAAGATGCGTCCGGCTCTCGCCGGATTTGTCTTGGGATTGGGCGACTGAGCGGGTGCGGCGGCGGGGCGGTGAAAAAACGCCGGACGCGTTAGCGCGGCGATCAACGTGGACTGGGCGGGGTAGGCGGACTGGAGTTCGTCTCGGTAGCCAGGCTCGTAGTCGCTGTAATCAAAGCCGGGCGCAAGCGTGCAGCCGAAAAACGTATAGGCCTCAGCGTGATCTCTGGCCGGGCGTGCGCCCATCCAAGTGCCGGCGGTGACCGTAACTTGCGGGCGTTGGTCACTCAGGCAATCGGGGCCGAAGGCGATCACTTCAGTGCGGCCGTCCGGGTGCAGCAGCAGCAACTCGGCCGGATCCCCGGCGTGGAAGTGCCAGATCTCGTCGCTGCGCAGGCGGTGCAGGGCGGAGAAATCGGTGCGCGTGACCAGCGAGTAGATCGCACTGCCCGCTGGGCGCGGGCCGGAGCCGGCGTAGCGCGCGGGCAGGGCAGGGTTTTCCAGACGATCGGTGCTGACGTAGTTGAGCGCGAACCACGCGCCCTCGTCGGGGATGAGGGCCATCTTGTGCTGAGCGATGAGGCGGCCGGCGGGCAAAGCGGAGAGGGGCATCGATTTTTTAGATTTTAGCAGGTCTCGCGCCTTGGGTCTCCTATTTCGCGCCTGGGTTCGGGCGTTTGCGGGCGAACTCGGCGAGCAGTTCGGGGAAGGCGGCTGCAACGGGTGAGTCGGCGAGGTAGGCCTCGGCCTCGGCCTTGCGGCCGCGCGAGCACAGGCCAGCGTAGACGTGTAATTCGAACTGGAGGCGCAGTGGCGCGGCGGCGGCGGCGTGGCCGAGGGCTGCCAGCAGAAAGAGCAGGGCCTCAAACGAGGAGAAACGGTCGGAGCCGTTCTGAGCACGCAGGGCGTAGCGGCTGGTGCCGACCATAGGCAGGCGCACGCGGCGGCCCCAGTCCTGCACTTGCGTCAGCATGCCGCCGGCCTGCGCCCAACTGGCGTCGAGCAGGAGCACCTGGATACGATTGGACAGTGGTGGGTTGGCGGGCGGTTCCTCGCCGTGAGGGTGGAGGATCCAGAGTTCGTCAACCTCGGGCCTGGTGAACTCGGCCCGAACGAGCGGGCGCTCGCGCCGGTAGGGAAATACCCGCGCGCCTGCGACCACACGCGGGATGAGATTGCCCGTGCTGGAGGGACGGTGGGCCTCGAGCACATGCTGGAGAACATCTACCTGCACGGGACAGGGCTCGGCACGCTGGGCGGCGCAGATACACCAACGCGGCGGGAGCTCGCAACGCGAGCAGCGATCGGTGCCTTGCAGGACGACGCTACGAGCCATGGCGTTTTAGACTACGCGGTCCCCCATGCCGGTCAGGTCGCCGACGGTGAACTTGGACAAATTGCCCAAAAAAAGATCCACCAGTGCGTCATCTTGGTCGGAACGTCCGCCGCCGGTGTGCGGGGTCACGTAGCAATGGCGCGTGGTCCAGAGCGGGCTGGAGGGCGGGAGCGGTTCGGTGTCGAAAACATCGAGGTAGGCTCCGCCGACGCGACCGGCTTCGAGTGCTTCGACTAGGGCGGTTTCGTCGACGGTCGGGCCGCGGCCGATGTTGTAAAAATACGCGCCAGGTTTGAGCAGGGCGAGGCGGCGGGCGTTGACGTAGCGATAGGTGGCGGAGTTTTCCGGCAGGATATTGACGAGGTGGTCGGCTAGCGGGAGCACGGCAGAGAGTTTTGCCTCTGCGATAACGTGCACCCCGGCCTCGCTGTAGACGCGGCGGCGGAGGGCGTAGATCCGCATGCGAAAGGGGGCGAGCAGCTCGACCAGGCGTTTGGCGATCGCGCCGTAGCCGAGCAGTAGAACGGTCTGGCCGGTGAGCAGGCGGGAAGCGGCGCGGTGCTCCAAATACTTCCAGCCGCGCGCGCCACGCTGTTCGTCGAGTGAGTCGGGCAGACGACGGGCTAGGCCAAGCATCATGGCGAGCAGGTGTTGCGCGCAGGGCTCGGCGAAGACGGAGGAGGCGTTGGTGAGCACGGCGTCTCGGGTGCGCAGGGCGTCGAAGGTTTCTTCGTTGTCGTAACGGGTATAGCCGGCGGAGGTGAGGGCGATCCAGCGCAGGCGGGTGTGGCGCCGGCAGGCGTCGGCGGGGGGCTGACCGAAGGCAACGTCTGCGTTGGCCAAGGCGGGGTCATCCGCCGCCGCCGCGAGCACTGAAGCGGAGGCCTGGGTGGAGACGACAAGGCGGTGACCGGCGGCGGTTAGGGTTTCCGCTAGGCGGGTGTGGGCGGCGGGCGCGAGTGCAGCGTTAGGCCAGACGGTGAGCGGGCGGGCGGGCGTCATCGTGGTTTACTCGGTCTCGGTGAAGCTGCACAGCGTGTGCACGTCGAGACCGGCAGCGCGGAGGCGGGCGGAGCCACCAAGCTCGGGCAGGTCGATGATAGCAGCGACACCTACGACTTCGGCGCCGAGGGAGCGGATGAGGCCGGCGGCGGCGAGCACGGTGCCGCCGGTGGCGATGAGGTCGTCCACGATCAGCACGCGGTCACCGGGTTTGCAGGCGTCGGCGTGGATCTCGATCGAGGCGCTGCCGTATTCAAGGGCATAGTCGGCGCCGACGGTGCGGAAGGGGAGTTTGCCTTTCTTGCGCACGAGCATGAAGGGGCGGTGCAATTGGTAAGCGAGGGCGCCTCCAAGGATAAAGCCCCGCGCGTCCACGGCGGCGATGAGGTTCACGCCCTTGCGGGTGGCGTCCCAGGCAATGGTCTCGACGAGGATTCGGAAGGCCTCGGGATCATGAAATAGGGTGGTGACGTCGCGGAAATTAACACCGGGCTGGGGCCAGTCGCGCACGGTGCGGATGCGTTCCTTGATCGTGGCAGCGGGGTCGAGGTGGGGCATGGGGCAGAAAAAACAGAAGTTAAAATCTAGAAGTCAAAAGGCAGAAATCGGAAGGTGGCGGAAAGGGCTGGAGAGCGGTGGGCGGCGTGGTTCCGACTACTCACTTGTGAATCCTGGCTTTTGACTTCTCTCCGCCCCCGCATGCAAGCGGCGCGCGCGGGCGTGGAGGTGCGCCAAGAGTTCAGTGTGTTCAACGGCTTCGTGGTCGTCAGCGTGGACCAAGCCTGCACCGAAGGGCGGGGCGTCGTCGCCGCCGTCGGCCCAGTGAGCCCACTCTATGCCTACGGTGCGGGGGTCGCGACAGGCGGCGACCAGACCCTCGCGACCGGCGCGGAGCAGGCGTTCTAAGCGGGTGGGGCCGGTGCCGTCGCGCACCGGCAGGCGGCGGAAGTCGCTATGGCCAAGGCCGCCGCCGGTGATCCATTGCGGCATCGTGCCGCCAGCGGTGTCGGCTTGGGTAGTGAAATTTTCGCCCGCGCGGAGCCGCCAAGAGACCGCATCGAGGTCGGGCCAAGCGCAGGCCTCGCGCACGCCGGGCGGGGGCGGTTCGGCGAAACGGCAGCCAAGGACGAGGCGACCCGGATCGGCGGCGCGGAGGGCGCGGCCAGTTTCGGAGAAATACCGGCGGGCGAACTCATGGCCGAAGGCGCGGGCGTCCTCGTTAAAGGCCGGGTGGGCGAGGGCGCGGTTGTCCCGGGTCATTTGGCGGATGTGTTCGCGGTGGAGAAGATGCACGCCCCAGCGTCGAGCGAGGGCCTCAAGCGAGCCACCGTGGCTCGCGAGCACAAATTCCCAAGCGGCGTGGTAAGCGGCGAAGGCAGGTTCGAGACTGAGGCAGCTCTGGAGCAGGGTGACCGGAGCAGAGAAGGATTGCCCCCAGCCAAGGGAGTCGTCGGTGAACCAGCCGACTAACTCACGCCGCCCTCGCCACGACGAGGCGACGGCGGCTGCATGGGCGGCGGCGGCTTCGGGCCAGCGGGGATCAAAAACGTCCGGCACGCGCAGGCCGGGTCCGTATAGCGTCGGGATGCGAGCGTGGACAAAATCAGCCGGCATCGTGAAATAGAATCCGCGATCAACCAAGCCGGAGTCGGTCCATGGCCCGAGGGTGTCGACGCCCCAAGCGTGAAGGCGAGCGGCAGTGCTTTTTTCCCAGGCGGCGGGGGCGGCTGGATCGTAGAGGCTCTCTACGGTGAGGGCGTAGGCGCTGCGCCGCACGGGCGGGGGGCCGGCGCGGCCGTGGCGGTTGACCCCTGCGACGGCGCGGAGCAGGACGGGTTCATCTTCGGGGGTGAGCAGCCACCAGACGTTGGCGCTGGTTTGTCCGAGGCGGAAAAACCCAGGTGCTCCGCGGAAGGAGGCGGGTTTGAAATCGGAAAAGAGGGGACCGGATGGAGTGGTGGAGCGGGGCATGGTCAGCGAGTGTGGTCGGGTCGCTCGAGTGCGAAGCGGTCGCGGGTGGTGGCGTAGCTTTCGCCGCCGAGACGGCCGACGGCGTCGAGCTTAGCGGGATCGACCTCGCCGTTGGGGTCGAGGATGTCGTCGCGAACGTGAAGGTGGAGAATATCGGCGATTACGATGTGAGCGGCGAGTGGTCCGTCGCCAACTGGCACGATCTGGCGAACGCGGCACTCGAAGGCGGCTGGGGCGGCGGCGACGCGCGGTGGGCGCACCACGAGGCTGGGCTTAGGGGCGATTCCGAAGGCGGCGAACTCGCTCGCGCCGCGCGGCAGGCGGGCGGCACAGGCGTTCATCTGATCAGCTAGGACGCGGGGCACGATGTGGACTACGCATTCGGGAATTTCCTCCAGATTGAGGACGGTATCCTTCTTCGAGCCGTCGCGCAGGTTGACCGGGATGAAGAGCAGGGTGGGTGGGCTGGCGGTTACGCCGTTGAAAAATGAGAACGGGGCGAGGTTGGGGCGGTTGGCGGCGTCGAGGGTCGATACCCAAGCGATGGGGCGGGGGGTGATGAGCGAAGACATCCAGCCGTAGGCGTCGCGGGCGGGCAGCGCCCGCAGATCGATTTCCATGCGGACAGTCAGTCGGGCGGCGTGGTGGCGGGCAAACGAAACCACCAACACGAGGAGCTGGGGCGGGCCGCTTGCCGCTCGACTCGACTAGAGCGGTCGGGGTTAACTGTGAGTCCATGTCAGCCGAAGATCCTCTTTCCTCGGAACTCGTCCCTGCCGCCCTGCGCGAGGCGCTCCGGCTTAGCCCGGACAACGCTCCTTTGCTCGTCCACGTGGCGGCCCAAGTGCTTGGCTTAGGCGGCTTCGTCGAGGCGGAGGCCCTCTATAAACGCGCCCTTGCTCTCGCACCCGCCGACGCGGAGGCGAAGCTCGGTCTGGCGCATGCTTTTTACCAACTTGGAAAACACTCTGCCGCGCTCGTGGTGGTTGAGGGTTTGACTGCGCCCGCGGATGCGCCCGCGCGCGCCCTGTTGTTGCACGCGCGGCTGGCTCTAAAGGCTGGCGAGCCCCGGCTTGGGGCGCGGCTATACCAGCGGGCCCGCTCGGCCCGGCCGCCGGCCGCAGATGCGCACCTTGAGGAGGAACTCGCGCCGCATCTGCCCGCCGCGCCCGCGCTCGCCCCTCGGCCAGCGGAGCGCCCGGCGCCCCCGCAGCCGCCTGAAGCACCGAGCGAATTTCAGTCTGAGGCCCATGAGGATGAGGCCGAGAAACGTGAACGCTTGCCGGCTGGCGACCTGCCGCCGGAGCGCGACGGGGCCGAGGTGGAGCGGCCGCGGGTGACCTTTGCCGACCTCGGTGGAATGGAGAAGATGAAGGAGGACATCCGGATGAAGATTATCCTCCCGCTCCAGCACCCAGAGATGTTTGCCGCCTACGGCAAGAAAACTGGCGGAGGCATCCTGCTTTACGGTCCGCCTGGCTGCGGTAAAACCCACCTCGCTCGTGCCACTGCCGGTGAGGTCCGCGCGGCCTTCATCGCGGTCGGCATCAGCGATGTGCTCGACATGTGGATCGGCCAGAGTGAACGCAACCTTCACGGCCTTTTCGAGCAGGCGCGCTCGCACCGGCCTTGCGTGTTGTTCTTCGACGAAGTTGATGCGCTCGGGGCGAACCGCACCGACATGCTCAAGTCTGGCGGTCGCCACCTGATCAACCAGTTCCTCAACGAGCTCGACGGCGTGCAGGCGACCAACGAGGGCGTGCTCATCCTTGCCGCCACCAACGCCCCTTGGCACCTCGACCCGGCCTTCCGCCGCCCCGGTCGCTTTGATCGTATCCTTTTTGTAGCTCCGCCTGATCAGACCGCGCGCGCTGAGATTCTGCGCATCCTGCTCAAGGGAAAACCCGCCGCCGACGTCGACGTTGAGGCGGTGGCGAAAAAGACCGACGCCTTCTCCGGCGCCGATCTGCGCGCGTTGGTCGATCTAGCAGTGGAGGAAAAACTCCGCGCGGCGATGAAGACGGGCAAGCTCGCGTCGCTTACTACGCGCGACCTGCTCGACGCCGCCAAAAAACACCGCCCGACGACGCGTGACTGGTTTGAGAATGCCCGCAACTACGCCCTCTACGCCAACCACAGCGGCCTCTACGATGACGTGCTCGAATACCTAAAAATCGCCAAGCCCTGAGCCGATGACGCCCCATCACTCCCGCGCCGAGCTCCTCCTCGCCCAATCGCGGCCGGCCGACGCCGAAAAGGAGGCTGGCCTCGCCCTCGCTCAGAACCCTGGCGACCCGCTCGCCCTTACCCTCTTGGCCCGTGCGCTAGTGGACCAGAACCGCGAGGCCGAGGCGCTTGCTCCGGCCGATGCGGCGGTAGCGGCCGCACCGGATTGGGCCTTCGTTTATCATGTGCGAGCCTATGTGTTATTGCGGCTGGGCCGGCCGAAGGAAGCGCTTCCGGCGGTCGAGCAGGCGCTCCGTCTCTCGCCGGATGCGGATGAGTTTCACGCCCAGCGAGCGGCGGTGCGGTTGGCCCTGCGTGACTGGGCGGGCGCGCTGGCCGACACCGAGGCGGCCCTGCGGCTCAACGCCGCCAATGTTTTCGCACAAAATCTTCGGGCGACTGCCCTCACCCGGCTGGGCCGCGCCGACGAGGCCGACGCGGTTGGCGCACGCACCCTTGAGCAGGCGCCGGAGGACGCCTACAGCCACGCCACGCAGGGTTGGACCCAGTTGCACCGCGGCGACGCGCGACGCGCGCAGGAACACTTCCGCGAAGCCCTGCGCCTGCGCCCCGACTTCGAGTCGGCGCGCGAGGGCATGCTGGAGGCGCTCAAGGCCCGCAATCCGGTCTACCGCGGCATGCTGTCCTACTTCCTCTGGATGGGCCGCCAGAGCGGGCGCGTGCAGTGGGCTTTCGTCATCGTGACCTTCTTTGGCCAGCGCCTCGTGCACGGGCTGGCGGAGAGCCAGCCGAAGCTGGGCGCGGTGCTTTGGCCGCTGCTGGTGCTCTTCTACGTTTTCGTTTACCTCACGTGGACGGCGGTGCCGATGTTTAACCTTTTGCTCCGGTTGGACCGTCACGGGCGCTACGTCCTCTCGCGCCGTGAGCGGGCGGCGACCAATTGGTTTGCGGGTTCGCTGGCCCTAATCGCGGTGGCGGTGGCGTGGTGGGTGGCGGCGCCGCACTTCGCCTCGCGCGAGGCGCTGATCGTGGCGGCGGTTCTCTCGGTCTGCGTAGCGGCCACCGTGACCAAAGCCGGTCCGCGCGGCCGTAAAATCCTCGGCTGGGCGACCGCGACGCTCGCCGCGCTGGCTTTCGGCACCTTCGGGTTAGCCTTCGCCGGCGGCGCGGGCGCCGGCGAGTTGCTGGCGCTGTTTTTCGTGGGTTTCCTTGGGTTCCAATTCGCGTCCAATGCGATTCGGGACTGAGGGCGACCTCACTTCGGCGGAGCGGGTGTCGATGGCGCGGCGGCGGGGTTGTCCTCGCGGCCGGAGCGGGTGATGCGGCGGATGTCGAAGAAACTTACATAGATCATCATCGATAGCAACGCGACCACGAAGGCGCCTTGGATGTTCTGGATAAATGTCGCCGGCAAGGCGCGACCGCGTAGGCGGCCGATAGTAGCGAAAAGCATGTGTCCGCCGTCGAGCACGGGCAAGGGGAGCAGGTTGAAGATCGCTAGGTTCACGTTGACCAGAATCGTGAACCATAGGACGTAGCGGATGTCCGCCTGCGCCGTGATGTGGAAGACGCGGGCGATGCCGATAGGGCCGCTGAGTTTGGAGATGCCGACGTCGCTATCGCGGTTGATCAGACTCCAAAAAGTGCGCGCGGTCATGCGGGCGGTGTCGGCCACCTGTTTCCACGGGGTCGGGTGAATAAGCACGAGTTCGGGGTCAAAACCGAGGCCGAGCTCGGCGGCGTGGACGGTGTCGGTGCGGGGTGGAATGCTCAGGCTAACGGCGGCGCCAGCGCGCTCGACTTCCAGTGTGGCGGACGCGGCGGGGCGGGCCTCGAGGGCGGCGGCGTAGGTGGCGAAGCTGGTGATAGCGGTGTCGTCGATGCGGCGCACGATGTCGCCGATTTGGAGGCCGGCCTTGGCGCCGAGTGAATCGGGGTTAACCTCAGCGATCTTTAACTCCTGGAAGGGCGAGACGCCGAGCATGCGCATGCGCTCGTCGCCGGCGAGGACGGGCTTGGCGGCGAGGATCAGGATCTCGGCACCTCGGCGGATGGTCAGCGTAGTTTGGGGGCGGCCGTCGGCGGTGCGGCCGTCGCCGGTGAACAGGATCTGGCGCATCTCGTCCCAGGTGCTCACGGCCTGACCGTCGATCGCGGCAATGGTGTCCCCCGGGAGCAGGCCGGCCTCGGCGGCGGGGCTGGGCACTACGCGGCCGTCGGGCAGGGTCAGGGTGGGGGCGACGTGGCCGATCCTGGCGCGTTGGGTGTCGGCGTTGGCCGGCAGGCCGACCTGCCAGAGGATGGTGGCGAGGGCGAAGGCTAAGACGATGTTCATGGTCGCGCCGGCTACGAACACCAGCATGCGAGTGGTGTAGTTGGGCGAGGGAAGTCCGGCGGTGTCGGCGGAGGCCTCGCCCTCGATCCCGCGCATGTCGGCGAGCTGGGGCAGGGCGACGTAGGCGCCGATGGGAATCCAGCACACGCAGTATTCGACGCCGTCCTTGCCGCGCCACTTGAAGATGGGCGGGCCGAGGCCGAAGAAAGAAAAGCGCTCGACCTTCACGCCGCGTTTTTTTGCGACCCAGAAGTGGCCGAACTCATGCACGAAGATCGAGCCGCCGAAGAACACGGCGATCATCAGGACCGACCAGGCGCTGGAGGTGAGAAGGGGGAGGAGGTCCATGGAGAGAGAGGGGTCGAACGGGTCGAACGAGGGGGACTGAATCGGGATTAGACCACGGATATCACGGATGGGCACAGATTGCTGGAGAATTTCCCTCTCCTCGTGGTTAGCAAATTTGTTGTTCCGCAAACGCCCGCGCCGCGGTGTCGGCGGCGAGGATGGCGGGCAGGTCGCCGGCTGGGGCGGCGGCGAGGGCGGCGAGGGTGGCCTCGGTAATGCGCGGGATGCCCAGAAAAGGCAGGCGGCCGGAGAGAAAGGCGGCGACGGCGACCTCGTTGGCGGCGTTGTAGACCGCCGGGGCGGCTCCGCCGCTTCTCAAGGCATCCCGGGCCAACCGTAGCATGGGAAAACGGCTCTCGTCGGCGGGTCGGAATTCGAGGGTCAGCAGGCGTTCGAGTGAAAGGGCTGTTTCGGTGCCGACCGGGCCGCGCACGGGGTGCAGGAGGGCGTGCTGGATGGGGAAGGTCATCGACGGCGGGCAGAGCTGGGCAAGCATGGCGCCGTCGGTGAACTCGACCAGGCAGTGCACGATGCTTTGTGGGTGGATGACGGCGGCGCATTGCTCGGGGCGCAGGTCGAAGAGCACGGCGGCCTCGATCAGTTCGAGGCCCTTGTTGGCGAGGGTGGCGCTGTCGACCGTGATCTTCGGGCCCATGGCCCAGTTGGGGTGGCGGAGGGCGTCGGCTACGGTGGCGTCGGCGAGGCGTTCGGCTGGCCAGTCGCGGAAGGCGCCGCCCGAGGCGGTCAGCACGACGCGTCGCACCTCGGCGTGGGCGTGGCCCTGGAGGCATTGAAAAACAGCGTTGTGCTCGGAATCGACTGGGAGAAGGCGCGCTCCGGATTTTTTTGCGGCGGCGAGCACGTGGGCGCCGGCGAGCACGAGGATTTCTTTTGAGGCGAGCGCGAGGTCCTTGCCGGCGGCGAGGGCGGCGAGGGCGGGGCGCAGGCCGGCCACGCCGACCACCGCGACCAGCACCACGTCGGCTTCGGGCAGGGTGGCGAGTGACTCCAGGCCCTCGACCCCGGGGGCGTGCAGGGTTGCGCCGGTCGGCAGTTCTTCGCGGGCGGCAGCAGCAGCGGAGGAATCGAAGAGGGCAAGGTGGCGAACGCCGAACTCGCGGGCCACGGCCAGGAGTTTACCGGTGTTGGCGTGGGCGGCAACGCCGACCAATTCTAGGGCGTCGGGGTGGGCACGCAGGACGCGGAGGGTGTTCTCCCCAATCGAGCCGGTGGCGCCGAGCAGGATGACGCGTTTGCGGCGCGGGGACGACGGGGCGGTGGCCATGGGGTTAAAGCTCACAACCCGTGGAGCAGGGCGAAGGCGATGTAGCCGGCCGGCGCGGTCAGGATGAGGCTGTCGGACAGGTCGAACATGCCACCGATCCCGGGGATGGCGTGGCCGGCATCCTTGGTGTCGGCGCGACGCTTGATGACCGACTCGATTAGGTCCGAAACGATGGCAAGCATGGCGATGGGCGCAGCGATGAGCGCGGCACGCAGCGGAGTGAACTCAGGTGGGTAGAGGCGCGCGAGGAAGTGGGCGAGGGCGGCCCCGACGGCGGCGGAGATAAGCACTCCGCCGACCGCCCCTTCCCAGGTTTTTTTCGGGCTGATATCGGGGGCCATCTTGTGGCGGCCGAAGGCGAGGCCGGACAGCAGGGCGCCCACGTCGCAGAACTTTGACACCGCGATCAGCCAGATCACCAGCATCAGGCCGGAGTGGGCCTCGACTGTGATGCGCACGAGAAACGACAACATGAAAGGCACGTAGAGCACGCCGAAGAGCGACCACGCGAGGGTTTCAACGCGGTTGTCTGGGCTGCGCTCTGCGATCACGCGCAAGGCGAACACGACCACGGCGGCGGCCAGAATGGTGCCGGGGGCCGCGAGTTCGGGCGCTGCAGGCAAGAGCCGAGTGGCGTAGAATGGCGCCAGCATTACAAGCGCTCCTAGCGTCATGCCGACCTTGTCGAAGGGATCGAGACCCATGCGGTGAACCATCTGGTAGAATTCACGCAGGGTGAGCACGGCGACAGTGGAGATCAGCCACACTCCGCCGGTGACGCCGAAGAAGTGGATGCAGCCGATGACGACGGCCCAGAGGCCAAAGGTGCTAAGGATGCGTTGACGCATGAGAAGAAGGAGGGCGGGTGGGGCGGCTCAATATCCCGCCTAGATGATGGCAGGGAGGGGCTCGGTTTGCGGCGAGACAACCGGGCCGGGGTGGGAAATTTGTTCACCGGTGAGGCCGTAGCGGCGTTCGCGGCGGCGGTAGTCATTGATTGAGGCTTCCAACTCGGCGTGCCCGAATTCGGGCCAGAGCACGGGACTAAAGACGAATTCGGCGTAGGCGGATTGGACGAGGAGAAAGTTGCTCAGGCGGGTCTCGCCGGAGGTGCGGATGACGAGGTCGGGGTCGGGCAGGTCGTGGGTGTAGAGGTGTCGGGCGAAACCTTCCCAAGTGTCGGCGTCCTCTAGGCGGGCGCTGCCGGTGGCGACGGCGGCGGCGAAGGCCCGGGCGGCGTCTAGCACTTCGGTGCGAGCGCCGTAGTTTAGCGCTAGCACGAGCGTGTGACCGGTGCAGTGGGCGGTGGCGGCCATGGTCTCGAGCAGGGCGGTGCGGGCCCGCGCAGGCAGGGCATCGATCCGACCGATGGCGCGGAGGCGGATCTGGTCGCGGATCATGCCGGCTTTTTCTATGGTGAGAAAGGTTTCTAGCAGGGCCATCAGACCGCCGACTTCCTCTTCGGGCCGACGCCAGTTCTCGACGGAGAAAGCGTAAAGGGTGAGCATGCGGATGCCGAGCGCGCGGGCGGCATGGGTTACAGTTCGAACCGACTCGACGCCGCGGCGGTGGCCTTCGAGCCGAGGCAGGCCGCGTTGCCGAGCCCAGCGACCATTTCCATCCATAATGATGGCCACGTGCGTGGGCACTGGAAGTAGGGCGGGTGCGGGTGACATGCGTGGGAAGGTTCGGCGAAAGGTAAAAACGGAAGGGTGGGTGTAGCCTGCGAGCTCCGTCCGGAGCAATGCCAGAACGCCGTCGTGGTATTCGGTTGCAAACATCAGAGGCCGCGCCTGCTTTTACCGCTGTAACATTTGTGAAACATACAGGAATTACCCTAGGCGGTCAGCCCAGCGATGGTAACATGAGTATTAATTTAGTTCCTACAATATGCCTAATTCCATCGTGTCGGACTCCAGCCCGCCCGCCTCTGCCAAGAAGATTCTCGTCGTTGATGACGAGACGGATGTCACGGAGTTGCTCAGCTATACGCTCAAGGCTAAGGGCTACATCGTGGAGGCTTTGAATGATCCGAACCGTAGTGTGGGCTTTGCGCGGACTTTTTTGCCGGATCTTGTGGTTTTGGATGTGATGATGCCCGACCTGAGCGGCATCCAGATATGCCGCATGTTGCGGGCTGACCCCAAGCTCAAGAAGGTGCCGGTGATTTTTCTTACCGCCAAGACGGAGGAGAGCGACCGCATCCAAGGTTTGGAGACCGGAGCGGATGATTATTTATGCAAGCCATTTAGCACTAAGGAATTGATTTTGCGAATTCAGACCATTTTACGCCGGGTAAACGAAGGGGTGCCCGAGGTGCCTAAGCTGATGAGTGCCGGGCAAATCATGCTGGATGGTGAGCGTCATGCGGTGACGGTCAGTGACCAGCCGGTGGAGTTGACCGCGACCGAGTTTAAGTTGCTCCGCCTGCTGATGGAGCGTCGTGGCCGGGTGCAGACGCGGGAGCACCTGTTGATCAATGTTTGGAACTACGAGACCGAGATCGAGACCCGCACGGTTGATACGCATGTGCGTCGTTTGCGGGAAAAACTGGGTAGCGAAGCCGACTGGATCGAGACGATCCGCGGTGTGGGCTACCGCTTTGCCGAGCGGCGTTCCTCCGAGGCGGCGAATACCTGAGCGCCGGACGGCTCGGTCTGGCGCTTGGTGGCTGGGCCGGTGAACTGGCCTCTGCTATGGCTAGTCTGGCCCCGTCCTTGCTGTGCCGGTTTCTTTTTTGGTGCTGTCCCCATGATCATTATAGCCCTTTTCGCCCTTACGATTGCGGTTGGGTTTTTATTGATCCGACATCTGCACCATCGCCGTGCGGTTGCGGCCTTGCGCGAAGCCCTGATCGCGCGGCGCGCCTTGCTCCGGGCTGATTTGCCCGGTGCGCTCGGGCCCGGGTGGGATGAGCTTTGCATGACGGCGGGGGCGCTTGTGGAGGAGGTAAACCGGCTCGACCAGCAGCATACCGGGCAGATTGCGCAGCTGGAGGCCACGCTCGGTTCGCTTCAGGAAGCAGTGCTCCTGATCGACTCCAACAATTACGTGTTGCTGGCCAATCAGGCCTTTCACGCGATTTTTCCCAAGGCGGGGCGCATTCTAGGTGAACGTCTCGAGCTGGCGTTGCACAGCGATGCCTTTCTCCGGCATGTCGCGGCGGTGCGAGCTGAGCGCGCCCAGCCCCGTCAGGAGATAGAGTTTGTAGACGCTCAAGGCTCGACTTGGCTGGAGGTCACTGGCTCGGCCATCGGCCCGTTTGACCGTCGGAAAAACCCAGCTCTGCTCTTTGTTTTACACGATATTACGCGGCAAAAGCGGCTGGAAAACGTCCGCAAGGAATTCGTGGCCAATGTTTCGCACGAGTTGCGCACGCCGCTCTCGGTGATCAAAGGCTACGTGGAGACCTTGGTGGATTCGCATGACTCCATGCCGATCGCTGACCGCGATCGCTTCCTGAAGACCATCCAGCGTCACACCGAGCGGCTAAATTCCTTGCTTGAGGATTTACTTGCGCTTTCTCGGCTTGAATCGGCCAACGCGGGGCTCACGCGGGAACGCGTTGATCTCAACACCTTGTTGGCGGGGGCGCTGGATGATTTCCGGGCCGGTCCAGCGGCCGAAGCCCACCGCATCAGTCTTTCGATCGACCCGGCGGTGCCGCCTATTTTTGCCGATCCGCTCAAGCTTAGCCAAGTTTTTGATAATCTCGTTGGTAACGCGCTCAAATATACACCGCGCGGCTCGCGCATAGACGTGAGCGCCCGCCTGATCTCGCCCGAACTTGTCGAGATCTCGGTGCGCGACAACGGACCGGGTATACCCGCCGAGGATCTGCCCCATGTCTTCGAGCGCTTTTACCGCGTAGACAAGGGGCGTTCGCGCGAGAAGGGCGGCACCGGCCTGGGCCTAAGTATCGTGAAGCATATCGTGCAGCTGCACGGTGGCCGAGTGTGGGCTGAAAGCCGTTACGGTGAAGGAGCGACTTTCCTATTCACTATCCCGCTCCAGCACCCGGCCGCCTCGCCGAAGGCGCCCGCCGGTTCCGCCTCTGCGGTGGTCGGGGTGAGCTGACGGTCCTTACTCGATCCGCCCCTCGTCAAAATCGATCAGATCGGGCACGCTGACGATCTGGGGGATGCGGTCGGCGCAGCCCATGGCGGTCAACGCTTCGGCAAGGAACTTTCTACCCTCCTCGCTCATCCCGCGTTGGCAGAGTTCGCGGTTCCACTTGATCGCGCGGACTTCCGTCGGGAGCAGGGCGCGCAGACCGGCCTCTACCGCGAGGTCATCACCTGCAGCGGTGGCGAGCACCATCGTCTCGACCGCGCCGGGATCGATCCCGAGGTGCAAACACAGAAAGCGGTCGAGCCCGCGTTTATAGTTTTTAGCGTAGCTTTTTGGCAGAGCCCCGTGTGCTTGCACGTAACGGATTTTGGCAAGGAAACGCGGGAGGTAGAGTAGACCGGTGGCCGGGTGGGGCTGGTAAGGCGAGGGCAGGCAAGTCAGGACTTCGCCAGTGGAGCCGGGAATGGGTTTAGAAGGCATCAGAATTCCCCTAAAAGAGACTTCCGGCTGCTTGCGGGGCAAGCGTCCAAGGCCAAACGTTTCGATATGCCCCTAGTCTTTACCCCTCCGCTCCGCCTTTGGTCCGGCCTCTTTTGCGCGGCCGTTTCGTTGTCCGCCCAGTCTGCTCCGGCCGCTTCTCCGGCGGAACTGACCAAAGATGCGTCTAAACTTTACGCTCAGTTCTGCGTTTCCTGCCATGGGGAAAACCTCGATGGCGGGCTTGGCGGCAGTCTGGTCGATGATATCTGGAAGCATGGTGATGGTAGTGATGAGCACCTGACGCGCATCATTACCGGTGGCATCGCCACGCTGGGCATGCCCGCTTTTGGCGGGGTGCTGGACGCGCCCCGGCTACGCGGATTGGTGGTTTTTATTCGAGAAAAAGCGGCCCGTGCCCGCGAGGCCGGCACGAGTTACGCCAAGCCTCTTGACCCCGCTGTTGTTGTGAAGAGCGAGGTGGCTTCTTTCCGGGTTGAAACTTTAGCCACCGGCCTCGGCGTGCCGTGGTCGGTGGCTTTCCTGCCTGGAGCAGAGGGGCTGCTCATTGCCGAGCGTTCCGGTGCCTTGCGGGCTTGGCGGGCGGGCGCCCTCGTGCCCGCGCCCATCGCAGGGACTCCGAAGGTCTGGGCCGAGGGGCAGGGCGGCTTGCTGGTTGTTCAGGCTCATCCTGACTTTGCGCAACCGGGCAACGGTTGGATCTATCTCGCGTTTAGCGACCCCGGCGAAGAAGGCACCGCGATGACCGCCATCGTGCGCGGGCGGATACGGGACGGCCGCTGGACCGATGAGCAGGAAATCTACCGCGCGCCGCGCGCGCTCTACCGCAAGGCAGGGGTGCACTTCGGCACGCGGTTGGTGTTTGACCAAGGTTATCTTTTTTTCGGCATCGGCGAGCGCGGCACAAAGGAGCAGGCCCAGGATTTAACGCGGCCAAACGGCAAGATTCACCGCATCTTTGACGACGGACGAGTGCCGGTGGACAATCCCTTCGCGTCCGTCCCGGGGGCCCTACCCACGATCTGGAGCTATGGCCACCGGAACCCGCAGGGCTTGGCGGCGCGGCCTGGCACAACCGGGGACGGGCTCGAAATTTGGGAGAACGAGCACGGTCCGCGCGGCGGGGATGAGCTCAACCGCATTAAGCGCGGCGGCAACTTCGGCTGGCCCCTCATCACCTATGGCATGAACTACAATGGCACGCCCATCACCGCCGAGACCGCCCGCGAGGGCTTGGAGCAACCGGTCATCCACTGGACGCCTTCCATCGCGGTCTGCGGTCTTGATTTCTACTCCAGCGAACGTTTCCCGAGCTGGAAGGGCAACATCCTGATCGGCTCCTTAAAACAACAAGAGCTACGCCGACTCGTGCTCGATGGTGGAAACGTGAAATCCCAAGAGGTGTTGTTCCGCGGCATTGGCCGAGTGCGCTCGGTGCAGACTGGGCCAGACGGTTTGATCTACGTGTGTCTGGAGGATCCGGGCCGGGTAGTGCGACTTGTGCCGACGGAGTAGGCTTGGCATCTCAATTGGCCGGGTAGATGTAATCCGCCGCGAGCTTCTGGAAAGCGGCTGTCTGGGCGGCTATCCAAGCGTCCTCGCGGCCTAGTTCCTCGGCAAGGATGGCGGCTACCCTAGGGGCGCAAGCGGATGCGGCTCCGGCGTCGAGCAAGAGGCAGCGGGTGCGTCGTGAGAGCACGTCCTCGACCGTTTGGGCGGCTTCTTCCCGCGCGGCGCGCCGGACTTCGGCTTCAAAGTAGGGCAGACGGTGGTGGAGCGGTTCCGAGCCGGGACGGATCGGAGTGGAGGCGCGCAGCGGCAGACCGGCGGTTATGCATGGCTTGGCCGGTAATCCGGCGATGCGGCCCGCCAGATCCACTACTTCCTCCGCCATCGCGCGGTAGGTGGTCCACTTGCCACCGGTGACGGTGAGCAGGCCGCCGGGGCCGATGGAAATGGAGTGATCGCGCGATAGGCTCTTGGTCTCGGTGCTGGGTTTGCCTCGCACCAGCGGGCGCTGACCGGCGAAGAAGCTCAACACGTCCTTGGCCGACGGGGCTTTCGCGAGGTAGCGGCGAGCATGTGCGAGCAGGAAGGCGCATTCCCCGGCCAGTGCGCGTGGCTCGACCTCAGGTGCGGGCCGGGCTGTATCCGTGGTGCCGACGAGCACGCGGTCGCGCCACGGGATGGCGAAAAGCACGCGGCCGTCTTCGGTTTTGGGCACCATCAGCGCGCTCGCGCCGGGGAGGAAGCTGCGCGGCAGAACGAGGTGTGTGCCCTGGCTTAAGCTCACCAGCGGTGCGGCGGCGGGGTCTTCAAGGGTGCGTAGCCCGTCGACAAATACGCCGGTGGCATTGATCACAAGGCGGGCCTGAATACTCAGGTTGCGGTCGCCGATGCGGTCGCGGGCGAGCACGCCGGTGATGCGCCCGCCGTCACGGTTGAATTCGACGACCTCGGCATGGTTCAGCAGCACCGCGCCGTGGTCGGTCGCGGTCAACGCGAGGGTGACGGCGAGGCGGGCGTCGTCGAACTGGGCGTCGTGGTAGAGCACCCCGCCGCGTAGCCCGGTCGGTTCGATATTGAGCAAGTGTTTCAGTGTCTCGGGCCGGTTTAGTATGCGTGAAGGGCCAAGCGAAAGCGGGCCGGCGAGCGTATCGTAGAGTTTCAGCCCTAGACCGTAGAAGGCGCGGTCGGTGAGACCGTAGGCCGGGATGATAAAATCTAGATCGTGGACGAGGTGGGGCGCGTTGCGGGCCAGCAGGCCGCGCTCACGCAGGGCGGTGCGGACAAGTTTGAGATTACCCTGGCGGAGGTAGCGGACGCCGCCGTGGATGAGCTTAGTCGAGCGGCTGGAGGTGCCGCCGGCGAAATCGCCACGCTCAAGCAGGGCCACGGTGTAGCCGCGTGCGGCGGCATCGACTGCCACGCCTAGGCCGGTAGCACCGCCGCCGATCACGAGGAGATCAAAGACTTGCCCGGAGCGGAGTTTTTCCAGCGAGTGGGGGCGGTTCATGGGCAGGCCCAGTCTCGGGTGCGGGCGACGGCGCGGGTCCACTCGGCGTGGCGGGCGGTGCGGGCGGCGGGGTTGAGCGTGGGCTCGAGGCGGATTTCGCCAGATCGGCCGGCGGCAAAGGCATCCGGACCGATCAATCCGGCGCCGACCCCGGCGAGGGCGGCGGCACCGAGGGCGGTGGTCTCGGGGTCGCCCGGGCGCACGATCGGTCGGCCAAGTAGGTCGGCTTGGAGTCGCAGAAGCGGGGCGCTGCGGCTGGCACCGCCATCTACTCGCAGCTCGGGCAGGAGTAGGGCGGCGTCCTGTTCCATCGCGGCGACCAGGTCGACGGTCTGCATGGCGATGGATTCAAGGGCGGCGTGGCAGATGTGCGCGCGGTTGACGCCGCGGGTCAAGCCGACGAGTGCGCCGCGGGCGTGTGGGTCCCAGTGGGGTGCGCCGAGGCCGGCGAAGGCAGGCACCAGCCAAGCCCCACCGGCGTCGGGCACGGAGGCAGCAAGGGCGTCCAATTCGGCGGCGGAGGTAACCAGTTTCAACTCGTCGCGGAGCCATTGCACGACTGCGCCGGCAGCGAAGACGGCGCCCTCTAGTGCGTAGGTGGCGCGCCCGCTGATGCGCCAGGCGGCGGTGGCGAGGAGTCGGTTTCGGGAGACGACCGGGGCGGAGCCGGTGTTGAGCAGGAGGAAGCAACCGGTGCCGTAGGTGGCCTTGGCGGAGCCGGGGGCGAGGCAACCTTGGCCGAAGAGGGCGGCCTGTTGGTCGCCGACTAGAGCAGTCACGGGCGCGCCGGCGCCGGGCAGGCCGGGTGCGACCTCACCAAAGAGACTGGCGGTATCGCGCACCTCTGGCAGCACGGAGGCGGGGATGTTAAAAAGGCGGAGCAGCTCCGAATCCCAGCCCAAGGTTTGCAGATTGAGGAGGAGGGTGCGGGAGGCGTTGGAGACGTCGGTGGCGTGCACGCGACCGGCGGTCAGGTGCCAGAGCAGCCAGGTGTCGACGGTGCCAAAGGCGAGGTGACCGGCTTCGGCGGCGGCGCGGGCGCCGGGCGTTTGGTCGAGTAGCCAGGCGAGCTTGGTGGCGGAGAAATAAGGGTCGAGGCGGAGGCCGGTGCGGGCGGCGACCAAGGGCTCGGCGCCGGTGGCACGAAGGGTTTCGCAGCGATCGGCGGTGCGGCGATCCTGCCAGACGATGCCGGGGTGGACGGGAATGCCGGTGCGGCGATCCCAGAGCAGGGTGGTCTCGCGCTGGTTCGCGATGCCGACGGCGGCGAGGTCGGCGTTGGTCAGGCCCGCGCGTGCGATGGCCTCGGCGGCGCAAGCGCGGGTGGTAATCCAGAGGTCGGCAGGGTTGTGTTCAACCCAGCCTGGGCGGGGGTAGTGCTGGGTGAACTCCCGCTGGGCGGACGCGAGGGCCCGGCCGGCGAGGTCGTAGACGATGGCGCGCGACGATGTGGTGCCTTGGTCAAGGGCCAGAAGGTAAAGGCGGGGCATGGGGCGGGGTGGGTAGGGCACTATTTGGGCCGGAAGCTGGCTGACGGCGAGTAGTTCATGCTGCGGTCTAACGGGGTGGACACGGCGGGTTCTGGCGGGCAGGATGCGGGTTTTCCTACATGATCAAGTCCGTCCACGAGTTTCGCGCCCGCAAGGGGCTGGCGCCCATTGGCATGGTCTCGGCTCATACCCATTGGGAGGCCGCTTTGCTGGCGGAGTCGGCGGTCGATTGCGTGTTGGTAGGCGACTCGCTCGCCACGGTTATCGACGGTGAGGCGACCACCTTTTCGGCTACGCCGGAGATCATGGCTCGCCACACCGCGGCAGTGGCACGCGGACTCGGGGCGCCGGGCGCACCTCGCCTCTTGGTAGCGGATTTCCCCTTTCTCGCTGCGCGCCAAGGCACGGCGCACGCGGTCGAAGTGGCGGCGCTCCTGCTCCGCGCCGGGGCCCAAGCAGTCAAAATCGAGGGGGTGGACGGCCATGCGGATGTCATTGCTCACCTCGTGCAGTCGGGCGTGCCGGTGATGGGTCACCTCGGATTAACCCCGCAGACGGTGCATGCGCTGGGAGGCTACAAAGTCCAGGGCAAGACGGTGGAGGCGGCGGCCGACCTGTTGCGGCAGGCGCGGGATTTAGAGGCGGCGGGGGTTTTCGGAATTGTCCTTGAATGTGTGCCGGCGGCGCTCGCGGTCGAGCTCACGGCCCTAGCAGGGGTGCCGACTATTGGAATCGGCGCGGGGGTGGGTTGTGATGGGCAGGTGTTGGTCATGGCCGACCTGCTCGGTCTCACGCCCGGCCGGCGGCCGCGGTTCGTGCGGGAATTCGGCGCGGCGGGTGAGGCGGCGCGGGCGGCGCTGGCGGCCTTCGCGGCGGCCACGGCGGCGCGGACTTTTCCGGTGGTGGAGGAGAGTTATTGAGGCGGGGAGCGACCTGCGTTACCCGTTTTTGCCATGCCACGCCTGCTTTTCGCCCTTTCCGGTTCGATCTCCTGCTACAAGGCCTGCCACGCGATCTCGCGGCTCGCGCAGGCCGGGATCGAGGTGCAGACGGTGGCGACGGCGGGGGCGCTGCGTTTCATCGGCGCGGCCACGCTGGAGGGCCTGACTGGGCGGGCGCCGTTCACTGATCTTTGGGAAAAGGGTCGAGCGATGGACCACATCGACCTCGCGCGCTGGGCCGACCTCGCGCTGGTCTGTCCAGCCTCGGCGAACACGCTCAACCGCCTCGCCGGCGGGCTGGCGGATGATCCGGTGGGGGCGCTTTTCCTAGCTTGGGAGTTGCCCAAAAAACCTTGGTGGGTGGCGCCGGCCATGAACACCGCGATGTGGGCCCACCCGGCGACCACGGCCAGCGTTACCCGGCTCACCGGCATGGGTGTGCGGGTGCTTTCGCCGGAAGCGGGTGCGCTGGCTTGCGGCGAAAGCGGGGCGGGGCGTCTGATGGAGCCGGAGACGCTGGTGTTGCACGTGCTCGCCCAGCTCGGGACCAAGATCGCCTGAGCGGCGGTTGGCTTGCGATGAAAGTTCTTCTCACCTCCGGCGCCACCCGTGAGCCCATCGATGCGGTGCGTTTTGTTTCCAATATCAGTAGCGGCGCGACTGGCGCTGCGCTGGCGGATGCCTTGGCCGCGGCGGGCCACGAGGTGACGCTCCTGCACGGCGAGGGCGCGGTGCGGCCTTGTCGAGACGGCGTGGTCTGCGGGGTGTTCGGCTCAACCGCGCATCTCGGGGAACGCCTGCGCTCGACGTTGGCCGGGGGGACCTATGCGGTGGTTATCCAGGCGGCGGCGGTCTCGGACTACCGCCCGGACACCGAACACGCCGGTAAACTCAGTTCGCAGGTCGAAGAGCTTGCCTTGCGGCTCGTGCCGACGCCGAAGCTATTGCCCTTGATCAAGGGCTGGTCGCCGCGGCCGGTGCGCGTGCTGGGCTTCAAGCTGACCCATGGCGCGGACGACGTAACCCGGGCGGCGGCGGTGGCCCGGCTCTTCGCGTCCGGAGGGGTGGACGCGGTGGTGCACAACGACCTTCTCGAGATGAACACAACCGGCGCTGGACGGACTTTTAGGATCTATGGTTCTGGAGAAGCGGTGGCTTTGGCCAACTTCGCCGGTGTGCCGGCGCTTTGTGACTGGGTGGCTGGTTGGGTGGCCGGGGGTTGACCGCAGCGGTCAACGCGCAGGCCAGCGCGGGCTTGCCCGGCGGGAGGGGATGGCTTTGGTTGTTTGGCTTTTCCTGTGTTCCGCACCTTTCTCAAGACCAAGCTGCACCGCGCCACGCTCACCGCGGCGGACCCTGACTACGAGGGATCGATCTCGCTCGACCGCGCGCTGTGTCGGGCGGCTGGCTTGTTGGAATTTGAGCAGGTCGACGTGCTGGACATCGACAACGGCGCGCGTTTCACGACCTACGTCATCTACGGCGAGGCAGGCCAGGTGCAGGTCAACGGCGCGGCGGCGCGGCTGGTGCGTCCGGGTGATCTCGTTATCGTGCTGGCCTATTGCCGCTTGGCCCCGGAGCAAGTGGCTGGACACGCGGCGCGGGTCGTATTGATGGGGCCGGGCAACGTAATCGCATCCGTCGAGGATAAGCCGATCGCCACGCCCTGAGCGGCTAGCTGCGCGGCCAAGCGAAACTTTTTCTCAGATGGTGGCGTTTGTCGCCGACGACAGCGAGGAACGCTTTTATCGGCTAGGCATGATCATCCCGCCGGGCTGGCCGCTACTCGGGTGGCGACCTCGCGCCAGATGGCGAGCAGGGCGGCGAAGTCGGTCTCGCGGTCGCGGCTGGTGATGACGTGGTCAAACTTGCCACGCTCGCGCAGCTCCAGCTCGGCCGTCGCCATACGATGGGCGATCTCGGCTTCGCTCTCGCCGCGGCCGCCTAGGCGGATTCGCAGTTCGGGGATGGGCACGTCGATGAATACAGTCGCGAGGTGGCGGGCGAGAACAGCGTCGCTGGAGGCGGCGCGGCGGAAGTTCTCCACACCCTGCACGTCGACGTTAATCACTAGACTGCGTCCGGCGGCGAGGGGATCGCGCACGGATGAGGCGAGGGTGCCGTAACGGTTTTTTTGGTGCACCCATGCCCACTCCAGGAAAGCGCCGGCGGCGATGCGTGTATCGAACTCGGCCGGGGTGAAAAAGTGGTAATGGACGCCGTTCACCTCGCCCGGGCGGGGATCGCGGGTGGTGCTAGTGACGACTCGGGTGAAGCTGGGGGCCTCGGCTACGAGGCGTTCGCACAGGGTAGTTTTGCCTGAGCCGGCGGGGCCGGCGAGCACGAGCAGGACGGGTGTGGGCGGGAGCGGGTGAGACATGACCGACGCGGGGTTCAGGCGACGAAGGCCACGCCCACGATGGCCAGTCCAGCGGCGGCGAACGTGGTGCCGACTACGCGGGCGCGGCCGGGGACGCGTTGTAGCCAGTCGATGGCGTCGCGCAGGCGCCAAGGCTGGCCGGCTAGCCAGAGAGCAGCACTGAGGGCGAGGTAGACCGCGACCTTGTAAACAAGAGCTAGTCCGTAGTGGCCGAAGCCGGCGGCGAGCAGGGGCCCGGCGGCGATGAGAATCAAGGCCGCGAGGCCACGCACGGCGAGGAACTCAGTGACATTAAAAAAGGCGAGCACGGCGAGCAGGGCGAAGGCGGCCGCGTAGTAGCTTTTCGGAGCGGGCACGATCAGGTCTGCGTCGGACATATTGAGCACCAGGAGCACGAACCAAGCTGCCGCGGCTCCGAAAAGCACGTAGGCGGCGGGGGCTGAGCGCGGCAGTGCGCGCAGTCCGGCGCGGATCAGCGTGGTGTCGGCCACGAGTGCGCCGCCGAGTAAGAGCAAGGCGAGACCGACGAGGAGCTGGGCGAGGAAGAGGGACATGGGAAAAAGCGGAAAGCGGAAAAGCGGAAAGTTGAAATCGGAAGGGCTGGAAAGGCTTGGGATTAGACCTCGGCCAGGACAAGGTCGCCGTAAAGCGTGCTCACGCTGGCGCGGGTGATGCGCAGCGGGACGAGTTGGCCGACTAGGCGCGGGCTGGCGTCGAAGATGCAAACGCGGTTGCCGGGGGTGCGGCCGGTGTAGCGTTTACCGGTCTTGTCCGGACCCTCGACCAGGACCTCCTCGATGGTGCCAACGAGGGTGGCGGTGCGGCGTTCGGAATTCCGGCGCAGCACGTCGAGCAGCGCTTGGTTGCGGTGCTCTTTTACCTCGTCCGGGATCTGGTCGCCGAGCTCGGCGGCTGGGGTGCCGGTGCGAATGGAATACTTAAAAATGTAGGCCATGTCGTAGTCGCAGGCCTCGAATAGCTCCCGGGTCTGGTTAAACTCCTCTTCAGTTTCGCCGGGGAAGCCGACGATCACGTCGGTGGAGAAATACATGCCGGGGCGGGCGGCGCGGAGGGCGTCTACGATCTCCTTATAGCGGTCGCGTGAGTAGGGGCGGTTCATCTCCTTCAGGATGCGATCGCTACCGCTCTGGAGGGGCAGGTGGACGTAGGGGCAGAGTTTTGGCAGGCGGGCGTAAGCTTCGACGAGGTCCTGCTTAAAACCGCGCGGGTGGGGCGAGGTGAAGCGGATGCGTGCCACGCCCTCGATGGCGTGGATGCGCTCGATCAACTGGACGAAGGGCGAGATGCCATCCGTGTGGGTATAGTCGCGCCGCCCGTAGGAGGTGACGATCTGGCCGAGTAGGGTGATCTCGCGCACGCCCTGCGCAGCGAGGTTGGCGCACTCGGCGACGATCTCTTCCATGGGCCGCGACCGTTCGTCGCCACGCGTTTTGGGCACGATGCAGAAGGCGCAGTCCATGTTGCAGCCCTGCTGGATGGACACGAAGGCGGAGACTCGGGCGGGGGCGGACTCAGCGCCGTCGCCGTCTGTGGTCTCGGCGGGGGGGAGGTGGTCCTTAATGGTGTTTTGCGAGCCGGCTTCCTCGGCGATGTCCACGATACTCGCGCCGATGGGCAGGCCGGCTTCGCGGGCGGCGCGGATGTTGTCCAGATAGCCGGGGACTTGGTGAAATTTCTGGGTGCCGATGACCAGGTCGACGTCGGGCAGACGTTCGAGGATTTCGGCCCCCCGGTTCTGGGCCATGCAGCCGAGGATCCCGAGGACGAAGTCGGGCTGGTGTTTTTTGCGCTGGACGAGGTAACCGGCCTTACCGAGGGCCTTTTGTTCGGCGGCGTCGCGGACCGAGCAGGTGTTAAGCAGCAGGATGTCGCAGGCGTTTTCGTCTGGCACAATGCGATAACCGCGGGCGCGCAGCATTGCCGCGACCGCCTCGCTGTCGCGTTCGTTCATCTGGCAACCGTAGGTCTTGATATGGACGCGGTTCATTCCGTTAAAGGCCGAGTCAAGCAGGCACTGGGGCTGCCCGGCAATGGTGAAAGCCTGAGGGGATGCGCGAGCCCAAGAGCTGATGATCGGTGGTTTAGCCCTTGTCAGAAAGCTTGCCCAAGTGGGTTGGCAGGATAGCCTAATTTACATGTATTATTTCTTATCACCTCGGGTAGTCGCCGCGGTTCGTTGCGGTTTCGCGGCCAGTTTGCTTATGCTGGCCTTGGCCGGAAGCGCTTGGGCAGAGGTCGTGGTGGTGCCGGTTACGGTGGCGGCCAACCGCTTCACCGGTCGGGTCACTTTGCCGGAGGGGACGACTTCGATCACGTTGCAGCGAGCGGGCGCAGATGGAAAGTGGTCCAAGGTCCGGACGCTGGCGGCCAAGCCGGGGCCGATGACGCTGCTGCTGCCGTCGGCCGGGCGGAATGCCAAGTATCAGGTGAGTGCAAACGTCCAGGATTGGAATCACACCCGTTTCCCCGCGGCCTTTTATCAAGGGCGCCGGGCCTTTGGTCCTAGCCGAGTCCTGACGCCTGTCGCCCAAAATACCTACCTGAGGAATAACTACCTTAATTTAGTATACGCTGATATAAGTGCGCTTACGCCTGATACAACCAATCCCTCGCAGGCGGAAAAGCCGGAGGAAGCGGATATTTGGAAGATCGCCGGCAACACGGCTTATTTCTTTAACCAATATCGCGGCTTGCAGGTCATAGATCTCACCCAGCCTGAGGATCCGCGTTTGGTGTGCAGTCTGCGACTGCCGGCGGCAGGTCAGGATCTTTACCTGCTCCCTACGTTGGGGGCTTACCAAGATGTGCTTTTAGTGGAGACCTTGACCGGTGCGGATGGGTTGCCGGCTGCAAAGATCCAGACCCTGCGGGTAGAGTCGGGCACGGTGCGTCCGTTGCAATCGGTTGATATCCGCGGCGTGCCGGTCGATAGCCGCCTGGTTGGCCGACGTTTGTTTGTTTGTGTGGATGATGTTAACGGCGGGGTGGATTTATTGGAGTGGAATATACCTGCTGATGGGGAAGCCGCTTTGCAGTCGGTTAGTCCGGTGCACTTGTCTGGAAGTTTTGTCACGCTGGCAGCGGGTGCGGATTGGTTGGCGGTGGGGATGATGCCGCAGGGTCCATGGGGCCATGTGGAGGTTAACGCCTTCCGCCTTTCGGAAACCGGTCTGACCGCCCTCACCGCGTTACCGGTGACGGTGCAGGGTTTTCTGAATGATGCTTACAAAATCCAGTGGCGTGACGGCGTGCTTACCACCATCGCCCAACAGTGGGGCCAAGGCGGGCTGGTGACGTCCCTGGAGAATTTTTCCGCCACCGGTGCCGATGATGCCGGCGTGCGGTTGGGGCAACTCGAGTTGGCGCGGGGCGAGTCTTTGCATGCGACCCGTTTTGCGGGCGACAAGGCCTATATTGTTACCTTTTTCCAGAAGGATCCCTTATTCGTGGTCGACCTCTCCGATCCCGCGGCGCCGGTGGTAGCTGGCCAGTTGGATGTGCCGGGTTGGTCCACCCACCTCGAGCCAGTCGGCGACATGCTCTTTTCGGTGGGTTGGGATGCGGGCGCAGTTACCGCGTCGCTCTTCGATGTTTCTGATCCGGCTGCGCCTACCTTGTTGCGCCGCCTCGCCCTTACCGAGGGCTATGGCTTCAGCGAGGCGAACTGGGATCCCCAGGCACTTAAGCTCATTCCCGAGGCAGGCTTGGCGCTCGTGCCGATCAACGGCTATGCTTGGAATGGCGGGACGCGGGAGCAAGGCGTGCGGCTGATTGACGTCGATTTGGCGGCCCGCGATCTGCGCTTACGCGGTATCATTCCCGGACGCTTTGAGGCCCGCCGGGCGGCCTTGGTGGGTGATGCGGTCATAACCCTCTCGCAGCGTGTGCTGGCGACTGCCGCCATTACGGATCGCGACACGCCAGAGGTGCTGGCGGACATCTTACTCGCCTGGCCGGTCAACCACGCCCTGCCGGTGGGTGACAAGCTCGTCTCGGTCGAGACTGGCGGGGCATGGGACCAGGGTTATCCTGTAGCCCGCACCTCTACTTTAGCCAATCCTGACGCCTTGCTTGCGGAGCTCGATCTGCCGCTGGGCTACGTGCACGACACTGCTTTGCGGGACGGACGTTTCTATGTGTTGCGTGAGACGACCGCCAGCTCCGGCAACATACTCTTTATTCGCTACTGGGCCATGCCGCTCGGGTGCCTGCATTTGGATGTTTATGACGCGGCCGATCCGGCCGGACTGAAGCTTTTGAGCACGGCTAGCTGGGACGCCAGTGCGAGCGGTGCTAGCTTGGTTGGTCGTTTGATCTGGCCCCGGGCCAACCGGCCGGCAGTCGTCCTTGAAACCAATTGGTGGGGTTGCTACCGAGGTCCTATCGTTTATGATGCGGTCCCGCTCTTATCCGGTGCGGCTGTCACTCGCTCCACCCCCGTGCTCGCCGAGCCTGTAGCGGTGGAGCTCCCGCAGATCGCACCAATCTGGGATCTTTCTTGGTTAAACCAGAATGATCGGCCTGGTCTGCTACTCTTTGATGTTACCGATCCTTCGGTGGCCGGGGAGGTGCAATGGCTGCCGTTGACGGCTGAGGACGTGGATGCGAGCCAGCTGAAGACCGCGGGCGATGGTTTAGTGGTGACGGCGTATGATCGCTGGTCCCTTTCCAAGGCGGTCAAGGGGGGGCAAAATGTGGGTTTAGTCCACAGCCTGAGCGTGGTCGACGTGCCGGTGACGGGGGCGGCCAAGCTGCGTGCGCCGGTCGATTTGCCGGGGTCGCTGTTCGCGGCGGCCGAGATTTCCAGGGCGGGCTTTGTGTTTTACACTCGGACGGATGGCTCGACCGGCGATGGACCTGCCTTGCAGGCCTGTGTTTACGACGGAGCCGATGTTTTTCTTGTGGATGAAAAGAAAGTGGAGGCGGTCGGCTCGGCGGTGGCGACGGGGCGCAGCCTCTGGTATGCAAACGGTTCGGGCGTGGTTGGGCTGCGTTTGACGGATGCCGGCCGGTTTGAAGCTTTGGCGCCGCTGAATGTGCCATGGACGCCATCTGCGCTCCAGCTTGCGGGCGGCCAGTTGCTGGGATCGAACGGGCAGAAGTTGTTTGCGGTGCCTGCGGCCGGAACCGGTGCGTTGCACGAATGGACTTTGCCGGTAGGTTTTTCCCTCGATCGGGTGAATCCTACGGCAGTGGGTGGCTGGGTGGTCCCGTGTGACGACTACGGCGTGGAAGTGCTGCCGCCTGCCTCCAAGTAGTCGAGGGCGGGCCTTGCTCCGGGGCAGCCGGGCGATTTGCTTCATGGCATGAAGGTTCTGCGTTTTTTGCGGACCGGTCTGGGAGTCTGGGCCGTTGGTTTGGTGCGGGCGGAAAACGCACCGACGCCGGCCTCGGCTGACGCGGGTGAATTGCAGGCCATGGTGCAACAGCTTTGGGAGGAGCACGCGCCGGCAGAGCTAAAGGCCGAATACGAGTTACCGACGACGGAGCAATTGACGGCTTGGTTGAATCGAATCGAGGTGGCAGGGCGCGAAGGGGATCTGGCGGCCTTTGCGGCCTATGCTCCGGAGGCCCGGGCGGTGCTGGCGGCGATACGCGGTCTGCCGGAATTTGCAGACTACGCGGAATGGGCGGGCGAGCGGCTGGATGAAATGGAAGCTGCGGGCGAGGCGCTGGGGCGTCCGCCGGTCTCGGTGCCACTGCCCGTGCCCGCCCCCGGTCCAGTGCAGCCACCTGCGCCGCCCAAGCCGTCGGGCGTGCCGTTTTATGAACTCTGGCGGTCGCGGCTCGCGGACCGTCGCCCGCCGGAGAGAGCGGAGGCGCTCCTGCCCGCGGTGAAAGCGGCTTTTGCGCGCGAGGGCGTGCCGGTGGCGCTGGCTTGGTTGGCGGAGGTCGAAAGCGGCTTCAATCCCCGCGCGCTCAGTCCGGCGGGGGCGAAGGGTTTGTTTCAGCTCATGCCGGGCACGGCGCGGGCGCTGGGTTTGGCTTTGTTCCCCTTCGACCAGCGGACGGATCCGCAGCGCAGCGCGCAGGCGGCGGCTGCTTATCTGCGCAAGCTTCATGCGCGCTTCGGCGACTGGCCGCTCGTTCTGGCGGCCTACAACGCGGGTGAGGGCCGGGTGGCGCGCACGCTGGAGGCCCAAGGCGCAAAGGACTTTGCCGGCATCTTTAGGCAGTTGCCGCCCGAGACGCGGCTCTACGTGCCGAAGGTTCTCGCTACCGTCAGGGTGCGCGAGGGGCTTGAGCCCGGCGCACTCGCGGTGCCGGGCTCGCGTTGAACCGCTTGGCTTTTGCTGGGCTCAGAGCCGATAGAACTGGTCCCACTCGGCGCGTGGCGGTTGGCCGTCGAGCAGGGCATTTGCCACGACGTGGTTGGTGACGCGGCGGGTGGCGGGATCAAACACGAGGTCTGCGTTGACGCGTTGGGCGATGACGCCGAGGGCCATGGCTTGGCAGAGCGGACCGGCCACGGCGAAGTTCGAGCGGGTTTTTTCCAGGCCCTGGCAGGCGAGCAAGAAATTGGCGAAGTGGTTGGAAGGGCTCTTCGGCACCTCGGGTAGGCGAGAGGCGAGGTCTTTAGCGTGGTCCGAGGGGAGTATCGACAGCGTGGTTGCGTGGCTACCGCCTTTGAAGGTCAGGCCCTCGCCGTAGATTACCTTTCCGGGGGCGAGTTTCACCGGGGCGTTCGCGCCGACGCTGGGCGGTGGGATGTTCGGGTCGACTACGGCGGCACCGAAGTTTTCCGGCAGGGGTGGGAGGTTTTTCTGGCCGTCATACCAGCTGAGCTCCACCGGGGGCAGGGCGCCGCGGGCGGGGAACTTGAACAGGAGGGTCGAGGCTTGGGGGAAAATGAGCGGGTTGTAGCCTTCGAGGGAGGCCTTGATCTCGGTGGGCAGGCCGAGTTGAAGGAATTCGTGGGCGGTGTCGAAGATGTGCGCACCCCAGTCGCCGAGGGCGCCGTTGCCGAAGTCGAACCACGAGCGCCAGTCGCCGTTTTGGTAGCCAACATTGTAGCGGTGAGGCTCGGCGGTGGCGAGCCAAGTGTCCCAATCCAGCTCGGCTGGCACGGGCTGTTCAGGCAGATAGTCAGCGACGTTCAGGCCGTGCCAGCGGCGCGAGTTGTTCATGAACGCGGTGATGCGGGTTACGTTTTTGATCACGCCGGCCTCGGTCCAGGCCTTAAACTGGAAGTAATTCGCCTCGGAGTGGCCCTGATTGCCCATCTGTGCGGCGACTTTGTATTTCCGCTCGGCGACCATCATCAGTTCGAGCTGACGGAAGCTGTGGGCCATCGGCTTCTCAACGTAGACGTGTTTGCCCAGTGACATCGCGAGCATGGTTACGGGGAAGTGGGAAAAGTCGGGCGTGCCGACGCTGACCGCCTCGATACGCTCGCCTATTTTATCAAACATGCGGCGGAAATCCTGGAAGCGTGCCGCGTTCGGGAAGAGCTTAAGGATCTCCTCGGTGTGGGGCGCGCCGAGGTGCGTGTCGCACAGGGCGACGACCTCGGCAAGGCCGGTGGCGTGCAGGGCCTTGATGATCTCGCGGCCGCGGTTGCCGATGCCGACGCAGGCGAGTTTTACCTTCTGGCGGGAGCCGCTCTTTAACGCGACCGGAGCATCTGGCGAGGCGGCCCAGAGGACACGCGGAGCGAGTGCAGCGGCGGCGCCGGCGGCGAGGGTGGTGCGGAGAAAAGCGCGGCGAGGCAGGGTGGTGGGATGGGAGGGCATGGGGTAGGGAGGCTTAACGGGCGGCGGGGGTGCGGATCTTCAGGTTGCGGAAGGAAACGGCATCGCCGTGGTCCTGAAGTAGGATGTGACCTCCGGTCCAGAGGCCGTAGCCGGCGATGTTCTTGTATTTGCTTTGCGCGATCGCTTCGCGGAAGGCGGCCGAGTCGCGGTCGTAGGCGACGACAAGGGCGCCGTTTAGCCAGTGTTCAACGTGGCGACCGCTTGCGACGATGCGGCCGGAATTCCATTGGCCGATGGGATTGGGTTTCTTGGCGGCATCGGCTGGGATGAGATCGTAGAGTGACGCGATGGTGCGGTTACCGTCGCGCCCGAGTTTAGCGTCGGGGTGCAAGGCGTCATCGAGGATTTGGAACTCGAGGCCGATGGCGGAGCCGACGGCGACGGGCGCGCCGGTCGGATCGATGGCGGCAAGCTGGGGTTGGACGAAGTATTTCACGCCGCTATTCGCGCCGGCGGAGAGCTTAAACTCGAACTTCAGTTCAAACTCGGTGAACGGTTCCCGGGTGATGATATCGCCGCCGCCGCGCGACTCAGCACCACCGCTGGGATCGACTGAAAGCACGCCCTCGCGCATCGACCAGCCGCGGGTCGGAAAGTTCTCCTCGCGCGCGCTGCGCCAGCCGGTCGGGGTAGCACCGTCCCAGAGGAGGCGCCAGCCCTCGGCCTGCTCAGCGGCGGTGATGGTGTTGGCCGGTGAGTCGGCGTTGGTCGAGAGATCCGTTAGCATCAGGTTGCGCCAGCGCACCGGAGCGCCGGCATGGTTGGTATCTTTGTTGATGGAGTGGACCTGCAGGGCGATGAAGCCGCGCGCGGTCACGGCATCCGCAAATGCGGCGCGCGGTTCGCCGTTGAGCCAAGTCTTGATGGATTTGCCCACTGCCTCGAGGCGCACGTGGTTCCAGCCGTCGGCTTTGGATAAGATGCGGCCTTGGGCGGTGAAGGCGGGAGCCTCTCCGCCGGCTAGCCCGGGGTAGAGCCATCCGCGCCGAGCCTCGTCGTAGACACCGGCGGTCCACCAGCGGTCTTTTTTCGGATCGACGTCGATCTCGAGCTGATAGCCGTGCACGCGTCCGGCAGCGATTTTAAGAATTTTGCCTTCCGAGGTAGTGAACTCAGTCTCGTGGTCGAACATCTCGCTGCGGAACTGGACGCCGGAGTTAAGCGCGGGATCGACCTTGAATTCAAACTCGAGGGCGAAGTCGCCGTAGGTTTTTTCGGTGCAGAGAAAGGAGTTGGGCGTATTGGCGACGGAGCGACCGACGATCTCGCCGGCTTCGACGGAATACTCGGCTTTACCGCCGCGCTGCACCCAGCCGGAGAGGTCGTGGCCGTTAAATAGCGCCACGGCAGGGCCGGCTGCGGAGAGAAGGGGAGCGGCGAGTGCGGTGAGGATGAGCAAGGCGGGGATTTTCATGGGGATAAAGACCAAGGGGTTGACGGGAAAAAAGGCTGCTTCTGCGACACCAACTATTTAAGACGCTAGGGTTACGCCTTCGCGCAACGCTGGGCGGATGAGGGCATCAGCCTCGGGGTTGTTGATTGCGCGCATCGCGGCCCGGTCCCAGCGGATGGGGCGGCCGGTGCGCTGGGCGAGCTGGCCGAGAAGCACGACCTCGGTGAGCGGTGCGCCGTAATCAAAATTCGCGCCGGCTACGCCGCCTTTACGAATGGCGGCGAACCAGTCGTCGAAATGCGTGCCCTTGGGCCGAGGCAGGGTGGGTGCTGGGCGTTGGGCGAGCACGTCGGCCTCGCGCTCCGGCGGAAAGATACGCGGAACGGAGCTGGCGCGCATATCTGGGATAAAGGCGGTGCCGTCGTCCCCGACGAAGGCCATGCCGTTCGTGGCGGAGGCGATATATTCAGCGGGTAGATGGGGCACGGAGTCGGGGCGCATGAAGGTGCCTTCGCGCGTGCCGTTGCACCAGTGGATAACAAGGGGTGGGCGCGTGCCTCGAGCTGGGAAATCCCAACGGACGCGGGACCACGGCGGGGCGGTGAAGGCGTTGCGCCAAGGCGTCTCGGCCTCGACCAAGTCGGGAAAACCGACTTCGAGGGCGAATTCAACCACGTCGAACATGTGCGCACCGATGTCGCCCAGGGGGCCGGTTCCAAAATCCCACCAGTTACGCCAGCGGTTAGGCACGTAAAGCGGGCTGTAAGGCCGCGCAGGGCGGTCGGCCAGCCAGAGGTCCCAGTCCAAGGTGGTTGGCGGGGTTTCGCTCGGTGCCAAGGCGTCGGACGCGGTGTAGCGGACCGGCTGCATGCGGTCGGTCCAGAGGTGGACAGCGCGCACCGGGCCGATGGCGCCGGCGTCGAGCCACTCGCGGAGCACGCGGAGGGCGCCGTTATGGTGGCCTTGCACGCCTAGTTGGGTGCGGACTCCGTGGCTTCGCGCGGTGGCCGCCAGGTCCCGGCACTCCCAAATCGTGGTTGCGAGGGGTTTTTCGACGTAGACGTTCAAGCCGGCCTGCATGATGGCGCGGGCGATGGGGTGGTGGGAGTGGTCAGGGGTGGAGACTACCACGCCGTCGAGTCCGCCGGCATGAGCGTCCAGTAGGTGGCGAAAATCGCGGAAGCGCGGGACGTCGGGATAGTCCCGATAAACCGGCGCGGCCATGGTGTCGTCCACGTCGGCAAAGGCGACGAACTGGTGGCCAGTGAGTCCGCGCAGGTTGGCGGCGCCTTGGCCGCCGACGCCGATGAAGGCGAGGCGCATCGGCTCCGGTTTATTTTTAGCGGTGGGCTTGGTTCTGGTTGGCTCGGCGCGGGAGGAGGGCCGTGCGAGCGCGCCGACGCCGAGGAGGGCGAGGGAGCGGAGAGCCTGGCGGCGGGTGGTCAGCGCGTGCATCGGGGGATTCGGTTGGCTCGCACCAATCGCCGGAGAGTGCGGGCGATGGTTTCTGGGAATGCGGCTGGCGCGAGGACCTGGGGCAGGAGCATGGCGTCGAGGGTATAATGACAAAGGCGGGCTGCGAGTGGGTCGGCGATATTTTTCCATGGTTGCGTGCAGTTACCAATCCGGTGGTTGCGCCCGCTGGTGGCGGCGACTGGACTAGGCCCATGACAACTGGAGGCGAGGTAAGCATGGAGTTGACGGAGCGTATTTCCCCGACGACGCGGCCGCGCATCTTGATTCTTAATGCCGCTCTGGCGGGGGCTGAGGGTAACACTGCACGTTGGCTCGAGCAGGCGCGGGCCGAGCTCTTTGCTGGGGCTGAGCTAGACGAGGTGGTGCTGGCTGGACTGGGCGCGGAGACCTTCGCGAGCCTAGAGTCGCGGTTGCGGGCGGCGGACGGGTTTTGGTTTGCCACTGGCACTCATTGGGATGGTTGGAGTTCGCCGCTGCAGCGTTTTCTGGAGGACGCCACCCCGGCCGAGTGCACGGACATCTGGCTGGGCAAGCCGGCGGCGGTGCTCGTCACCGAGCACAGCACGGGCGGCAAGGGCGTGCTTTCGCGGTTGCAGGGGGTGTTGGTGACGCTGGGTTGCGCCATACCGCCCTGCTCGGGTCTGGTCCTTGCCTGGAGTGCCTTGCTCGCGCGCCGGCACGACGCTGAGGCGGCGGAGGATTTTTGGGGTGCGGACGATCTTGGAATCGTCGCGCACAACCTGCTCGCGGCTGCCGGCCAGCGGCGGTTGGATTGGCGCGTATGGCCGGTGGACCGGGAGGATTTTAAACGCGTGTGGGCGGAGTAGCAAGGAGGTGGTCGACGAGGCGGGCGGTGCCCTCGGCCATTGTCACGCGAGGGGCGTAGCCGAGGTCGCGGCGGGCGGCGTCGATTCGGAACCAGTGATCTTTGGCGAGCTCGGCGGCGATGAAACGCGTCATGGGCGGCTCTCCCGCCAGCGGTAGTAGGGCCCAAGCTGCCTCGCAGGCCACGCCGAGGGTAGAGGCCACGGGCAGGGGAATGCGGCGGGTGGGTAGGGATGGCCGACCGAGGGCGGTCAACAACTCGTCGATCCAGCGCCAAAGGTTTACGGGCTCGTCGTTGGTGATGAAGTAGGCGCGGCCGCCGGCGGGGCCTTGCGCGAGGGCGATCTCTGCCAGCAAATGGGCGTCGGTGGCGTTCTCCACGTGCACCATGTCCACGCGGTTTTCGCCCGAGCCAACCACCCGTAGGCGACCGGCGGCGGCGCGCGCGAGAATGCGGGGGACTAGGTGGGGATCACCCACACCCCAGATCAGGTGCGGACGCAGTGCGCACACCCGAAAATCCGGCCCGTGGGCGGCGAGCACCTCGGCCTCGGCGAGGGCCTTGGTTAGGGGGTAGGGGGACGGGCAGGAGGTGGTCAGCGGTAGGGACTCTTCGGCCCCGGCGAGATCGCGGCCGTGGTAGACCACGCTCGGGGTGCTGGTGTGCACGAAGCGGGCGACCCCTGCGGCCCGGGCAGCAGTGAGCAGGGCGCGGGTGGCGAGCACGTTATCCCGGAAAAAATCTTCGCGTTGCCCCCAGACACCTACGCGCGCCGCAACATGAAACACGGTTTCCGACCCGCGCACAGCCTCGGCGCAGACGGCGGGGTCGTGCAGGGCGCCAACCACGACGCGAATGCCCTCAGCTGCGAGTGACGGTCGCGGCGAGCGTGAAACGATCGTCACCGGTCGGTCGGCGGCACGCAGGCGAGCGAGCAGATGCGAGCCGAGGAAGCCGGTCGCGCCGGTCACGAGGACGGGGCCAATCGGATTCATCGTTTGGGGTCAGACTCAAAGCCGGTCGCGCCGTCGGCCACCCAGCGGGCGAGGGCGAGGCGGTGGATTTTGGCGTTGTGGCGCACGTCCACCGGGAACGAGGGGTGGAAGTAAAACGTTTTGATTTGCGCGGTGTGCTCGTGACTCAGGGCGATTTGACGTAGATCGCGGGTGAGGCGGCGGCATTCCGCGCTGTCGGGCAGGAGTTTCGGGTTCACCGGCTCGGCGACCAGACACGGTCGATGGCGACCTGGTGAGCCGGAGCTAACGAGGGCGACGCGGCGGATTTCCGGGTGGGAATCAAACAAGGGCTCGACCTGCGCCGGGTAAAGTGGGCCACGCGCGGTATACACGGTCTCTACTTTGCGTCCCACGAACCAGAGTCGGCCGTTGGCGTCTATGTAGCCGAGGTCGCCGAGTCGGTGGAAAACCACGCCGTCGGGTGCCGGAATCTTAGCTGAGGCGGTGGCCTCGGGCAGCCCGTCGTAGTCGAGCGTCACGGTGGGGCCGGCAACGATGATCTCGCCTATCTGGCCCGGGGCCAACTCGAAGGCGTCGGCAAGGGTGCGGATGAGGCCGTCGACGGGCGCGATGATTTTAACCATGTTGCCTGGCAGAATATGGCCGACGCAGGCGCCGGCCCCAGTGCGGGTGGCGGCGGCGGTCTCGTTCACCACTTCAGCGGCGGAGATGGTTGCTACGGGCAGGGCCTCGGTGGCTCCGTAGGGGCTGTGTAGGCGGCCGTTGGGCAGGAGGGCGGAGAGTGATTCCCACAACCAAGGTGGCACGGGCGCGCCTGCGCAGAGCACGCGGCGGAGGGAGGGGAAACTCAGGCCGGTGCGGTGACCGTGGACTGCGAGATTGCCCCACAGGGTGGGTGAGCCGAAGGACATCGTGACGTTTTCCTGGAGAACGGCCTGGGCCAGCTTGGCTGGATCGGCGCGGCCGGGGCGGGAGGGATCCAGTTCGGGCACGATGGTGGTGAGGCCGAGGGCGGGCGCGAAAAGGGCGAAGAGCGGCAGCAGCGGCAAGTCGATCTCGCCGGGCTCGATACTGTAGGCGTTACGGATCAGCTGCACTTGGGCGTCGAATTGGCCGTGGGTGTAGCGAACGCCCTTGGGTGCGCCGGTCGAACCACTGGTAAATAGAATTGCGGCGGGGTCGCCGGGAGCGCGTGGAAGGGCCTCTGGAGCGGAGGCCGGCCGGATTGCGCCCGGGGCGGTCAGACGGGCGGTGGCGGTGCCTGACACCGCGAGGCGGATCTCGACTGAGCGGAATGAGCCGCGAAATAACCACGAAGCGAGGCGGGCGGCGGGGATACCGACCAGAGCGCGGGGACGACTGCGGGCGACGCAGCGCAGAAAATTTTCCCGGCCCATGCCGGGGTCGATCACTACAGGCAGTGCGCCGAGCTCGAATAGGGCGAACACCGTCGCCAGCAGTGGCAGGCCTTGGCGCACCATCACAAGGGCGCGGTCGCCGGGGCGGAGGCCGGCGGCGGCGAGGCGGGCGCGTTGGGCAGCGACCTCGGCGGATAGTTCGGCGTAAGAAAGTGCGAGGTAGTCGATCCGGCCCGCGCGGCGGCCGCGGGGGATTTTCAGCGCGACTTGTCGAGGGTTGGAAGCCGCGTAGGCGGCGAGGTGGCGGGCGATGTTGGCAGAGGCGGTCATGCGGGACGGGCGCAAAAAAACCGCGCCCGGGTGGGGGCGCGGCGACAGAGAGAGGCCGGCCGAGTTGCTCAGTAATCGTTCGTGCTGAAGGCTCCCCAAGCGAATTTTACTTGGGTGCCGGACACGTCGCCGGCGTTACCGATGAGCTCGTTACTATTGCCGTCGATGCTGGTGATCGGGGCTGGTTGATAGGCGCCGCGGGTGATCTCAACGAGACCAAAGAGGTAGCTGGAGTGCGAAAGGCGACCGGAGGTCTGGTGGGCGCAACCACTCAAGCTGGCGGCTGCGATGATGAGGGAGAGGGGCAGGAGGGCCTTCTTGTTCATAGGGGAAGAGTTGGGGAATGACTCCGGCGGCCAGGTTTGGCAAGCTCGGCCTCAGGCGGGGACGGGGGCGGGGGCGGCGAGTTGGGTGATTTGCAGGTCGGGGGAGTCCCGCAGCAGGTCGGCCTGCCAAGGCAGGAGGATGTGGTCGAGACTGGCTGGATCGCGGCAGAGTGTGACAAGGGTGCTGCGCGGAGCGATCAGGGTGGGATCGAGGCCAACGCGGACAGCGGCGGCGTCACGGTGGGCCTTGAGCCGATCCTGGCGTTCGATTTCGGCTTGGGTCAGGTGAATGCGCTCGGCGCGGGGGCGGCGGGGCAGGGTGGTCGGATCTCGCCCGAGGCCCTCGCGAATAGCGGCGGCGAGAGAGGGGGCGAGGCGGGGCTGGCGTTTACCGAGGTTAACCTGAGCGAGGACGGACTCGGCAGAATCGCCCTGCTCGATGGCGAGGGCGATATTCACCAGAAGGTCGTTGTTGCAGACCTTAAACGGCGGGGTGTCCAAGTCCTCGGCCCAGCGTTCGCGCCAGTGCCAAATGGCATGCAATACCGATAGGCCGCGGCCGCGGAGGCGGTCGGCAGGGCCAACGCGCCAAGCGGTTTCCTCGTCTCGGGGGAAGCCCGTCAACCCGCTCTCGATCTGGCGGCGGCACTGCTGGTCGAGCCACTCGAGGCGGTTTAGGACGGCGAGTTCGCGGGTGAGTAGGTCGCGCAGGGCGGGAAGGTGCCAGACGTCGAGTGCAGCGTAATCCAGTAGCTTCGGGGTGAGGGGGCGTTTGGACCAGTTGGCCTTCTGGCCGGACTTATCGAGTTGCAGGCCGAAGTGTTGTTCAAGCAGGGCGCCTAGGCCAACGCGCGGGCGGTTGAGCAACTGGGCGGCGAGCATGGTATCGAACAGGCTGCGCGGGCGGAAGCGGCATAGATCGTGCAGAAGGCGGATATCGAAATCACTCCCGTGCATAATCAGGTGCTTTTCCGCAAGCCGCTGCCAAAGCGGATCCAGCGGCAGTGGTGTCATCAGGTCCACCAAGTAGACCTCACCGTCGACCAAGAACTGGAGGAGGCAGACCCGCGTGCGGTAGTGGAACATGTTGTCCGCCTCGGTATCCATCGCGACCTCGTCTACCCGGTCGAGCGCGGCGTAAAGGGGAGCGAGGCCTGCGGGGGTATCGATCAAGGTAAAGTGCGGGGGGCGCTCGCCGGAGGTGGCAGATGCGATGCGCACGGGTGCAGGCGCGGCGGGTGCCATCGCTGCGCGGGCGCGTTCTGGCGCGGTGGTTGCGGATGGGCGTGGCGGGTGGCGCGGGGCGGGGACCAGCGGGGCGGGCGTCTCGCCGAGGGTGAGTTGAGCGGGGTCGTCCTGGTCTTGGCAGCGGTTGCGGGCGCGCGGGCGGCGGCCCGAGCGAGGCTTGGCGGACTCGGGCGGCGGCGAGGCCTCACCGGTATCGGCGGCGGAGTCTGGACGGGAGAAAAGGGAGAGCAGGCGCTTGAGCATCGGGCGCCTCGCGGCGGGGGCGCGTGGAGCGCGCTTGCGGCGAGGCTGGTCGGAGCAGAAGCGAGGTGGTCGGCGGAAGGAAGGATGAAAAACGGGCGGGTGGTCCGCCTAGTGAGCACGGAGGCTCAACGCAGAATACCCTAAAGGTTAGGTTTCAATGCGCGCCGAAAGTGCTTTTAGCCTTTAATCAATTAAGTCGCGCAAGGGGGTGGAGAGGGCATGGGAGAGGCGATACATGCTCTCTAGCGTAGGCACCCTAAGGCCGCGTTCGACGTAGCTTACCATCTGCTGAGAGAGGCCGGCTCGTTGCGCCACCTCCGACATGGATAAACCAAGCGACTCGCGCTTGGCGCGAACAAGCATGGCGAAGGTATCACACAGCTTTCCGTAGTCAGGACGCGATGGCTTGGACATCCCTCCCTCACTATTGTGAGAAAGCCGTTGACGGGTATCTAACTATAGTGAGGTTGTGGCGAATGATTTCCAAGCTAAGTCATCTTTGGCGCCGTTGGCGTTATCAGCAAAATGTGACGCAGTTGCAGGCACGTCGCGGTGGAAGCGGGGCGATGGGGCAGGATGTGTTTGTCTTGGAGTTACTTGGGGGTATGCGCGCCGGGTGCTTTGTGGATATCGGAGCCAGCGATGGGGTGAGCATCAGTAACACTTTCCATTTAGAGCGTGAGCATGGTTGGAGGGGCTTGGCGGTAGAGCCAATACCCTCGATTTTTGAAAAGCTAAAAGCGGCCCGCGGATGCCAGACTTTGAATGCCTGCATAAGCGACCGATCGGGAACGGCGCGTTTTACCGAAGTGGTTGACGGAACCCACATGTATAGCGGTTTGAGCGAAAAGATGGACGAGCGTCATGTCCGCCGTATTCGACGAGCTATTGAGCGGCGCGGTCAGGGACGAACAAGAGAGATCCAAGTCAGGTGCGTTACTTGGGCTGAGGCACTGGAAACGGCGGGCATAGCAAAGGTGGATTTTTTGAGTTTGGACACCGAGGGAGGTGAACTCGATATTCTCCGAAATATAAATTTTTCCGCTACGCCAGTGCGGGTGATTTCGGTGGAGAACAACTACTTCACCCATGACTATGCTCGGTTATTGGAACCTCAGGGTTTCAAGCGCGTGGGCGCCTTTAAGGTCGATGAATTCTATCTTTACCAAGGTTAGGTTGGGTCGCGCTGTTGCGCTTACGCTTAGGTGAACAGGTAGAGTCTTGGTCTGGGAAATAGAGTTTAATCTCTGTTTTGTGTGGGCGGGCGGGCGGGATTGCTTCCGGGCGGGGGCTGGGTCACGTTGGCTGGAAAGATCATGAAAGTCGTCGTCCTATGTTCCGGCGGGATGGATTCGGTGGCGGCGCTTCACTGGGCGGCGCGCGAGCACGTGGTCGTGGCAGCGATCAGCTTTGACTACGGGGCAAAGCACTCGGACCGGGAGCTGCCGATGGCGTCCGCACAGGCGGCCTTACTCGGGGTCAGGCACGAGATCGTCAAGATGGACTTCGTTGACCGGCTCTTCACCTCGTCGCTCCTAAAATCTGGCGGGGAAATTCCCGAGGGCCACTACGAGGCGGATAACATGAAGCTGACGGTGGTGCCTTTTCGCAATGCGGTATTCCTCAGCATCGCCTGCGGTTTTGCGGAGAGCGTCGGGGCGGAAGCCTTGGTCATCGGGGCGCACGGTGGCGATCACGCCATTTATCCGGACTGCCGCGAGGAGTTCATGGCGGCGATGGGCGAGGCGATGCGGCTCGGCACCTACGCGGGGGTGCGATTGTTGCGGCCCTTCATCGCTCTGAGCAAGGGGGCTATCGCGGCAGAGGGGGTGCGGCTCGGGGTGGATTTTGCCCGCACTTGGTCGTGCTATAAGGGAGGTGACCGGCACTGCGGGCGCTGCGGCACCTGCGTGGAGCGGCGTGAGGCCTTTCTCGAGGCCGCGGTGGTGGACCCGACTGACTATGTCGACACGGGGCCACTGCCGTTGGCGCCTGGCTTCGTCGGCGCGGAGGGCAAAGTGTGCTGACGGTGCCCTTCAATACTTTTGGCTGTAGAAGGGGAATCTGAGCGATGGCCCGCCGTCGGAGAGAACTTCGGGAGGTGGCGCGGGAGACCCTGCGAGCTGCGCAACGCGAGTTGCGTGCGCGGCCGAAGGTGAAGAAGCTCTCCGCCGAGATCGCGGCGCTGGGCGACCGTTTCGCGGAAGGACCGCTGACTCTTGGCCAGATGGTGGCGGTGTTGCAGGGCCGGGCCTGGACCCTGGTCATCATGCTTCTGGCCTTGCCCTTCATCTCGCCGATTCCCGTGCCCCTGCTTTCAGTGCCCTTTGGTCTGACCATCGCGCTCATTTCTTTGCGTCTAGCGCTCGGGCAAAAACCGTGGCTGCCGGATCGTCTCATGGGTAAGCCGCTCCCGCCTGGATTTTTCGGTGCAGTGCTCACTTTCTCCGGCAAGGTGCTCGTGGTGCTTGAAAAATTCCTTCGGCCGAGGGCTTCGTGGTTTGCCGACATGCCCGCGCTTTTGCGAGTGCACGCGCTGGCCATGCTCGGGGCGGCGCTGGTTTTACTGCTACCCCTGCCGGTTCCGTTCACGAATTCGTTTCCAGCTTGGATGATCCTTTTAATTGCCGGCGGTTTGCTGGAGCGGGACGGCGTGGCAATCGCCACCGGCTATGCGGTGGGCGCGGGCGGTGTGGCATTTTTCTATTTCCTCGGCGAAGCGGCGGTGAAGTTGATGGAGGCCGCCAAGGTTTGGCTCATGCCGTGACGGTGGCGGGCGCGGGTTTCTTGGGGAACGCGAGCGACACGGCGATGGCTAGGGCGAGCAGCGCGCCGATGAGGCCGAGCGACCAAGTGATGGGGAATTTTCCGCCGAAGGCGTGGTTCAGCCACACCATCTTCAGGCCGACAAAAATCAGGATGACCCCAAGGCCATATTTCAGGGCCCAGAACTTGTGCATCACGCCGGCGAGCAGGAAAAACAGAGCGCGTAGCCCGAGGATCGCGAAGATGTTTGAGGTGAAAACGATCAGGGGCTCCTTGGTGATTGCGAAGATGGCGGGCACGGAATCCACCGCGAAGACGATATCCGTGATCTCGACGAAGACGAGGCACACGAAAAGAGGGGTGGCGTGGAGCACGCTGGACTTGCGCAGGAAGAATCGCTCCCCTTCCAGCTTCGGGGTGACGGGCAGAATTTTCTTCAGCAGGCGGATGACGGGATTTTTCTCCGGCTCAATGGGCTTTTCTGGCGCGAACAGTATCTTGATGCCGGTCAGGACGAGGAAAGCGCCGAAGATCCAGATGACCCACTCGTATTGCATCAGCGCAGCGCCGATCGAGATGAACAAGATCCGGAAAAGCAGCGCGCCGAGGATACCGTAGAACAGGACCTTGTGCTGGTATTTTGTGGGAATAGCAAAGTAGCCGAAGACAACGACGAAGACAAAGATGTTGTCCACTGAGAGGGATTTCTCGACCACGAAGCCGGTGAGGAATTCGAGTGCGGATTGGTTGGCCAATCGTCCGGCCTCCGCGGCGATCGCGGCGGGGTCGGTCACGCCTTGGGCGGCAAGGGCAGCGAGAAGCGGCGGATACTGGGGAAGTTTCCAATCAGCGTATTGCCAGAAGCCATAGCCAAAAAGTAGCGCGAGCGAGATCCAGACTATGCTCCAGGTGGCGGCCTCCTTGATTGAGACGTCGTGGGCCTCCCGGTGAAAGACGCCGAGGTCGAGCGCGAGCATACTGAGCACAAAGAGAGTGAAGAGCCCGTAGAACCACCAGTAGTCGGCGATGGGGAAGAGCAGGAGGTTGGTCATTTGTTTGTAGAAATTCGCAAACAAGCGGGTGGCGCGTGGCGGACAAGCCCGACCGGCCGATTTGGAAAATATGTGCCGGATTCCAACCGAGCGAAGGGGTTGCGGCGAAGCCCGACTCGGCCACGCTGATCGCATGCAAAATCTTCCCCTTATCGCACAAGTGGCGGTTTCCGGTGCGCTGGCTGGACTTTGTTGGACGGTGCAACTGGCGGTCTATCCATGTTTCGGGCACATTGGACGTGCGGCGGGGCCGGATGAGTTCCGGCGTTACCATACGGCCTATACGCGGGCGATGGGCTCGGTGGCGGGGCCGCTCATGGTGGCCGAACTGGGCCTATCCATCGGCTTGCTGGCGGTGGCGCGGGTCTCGGCCTGGGGGGTGGCGGGCCTTGTGCTTACCTTGGCGACTTGGGTCTGGACTTTCGCCGTGATGGTGCCGCGACATGCGCGGTTGCAGGCTACTGCGGACGCGGCGGAGGCGGATCGGCTGACGGGGTGGAACTGGCCTCGGACGGCGCTGTGGACCGCGAGGGTTTTGCTGGCGACTGTGGCGGTGGCCGCAGGCTAGGGGCGCCCCCGCGCTCAGAGCTCCACGTCGCGGCAGCGGGCTTCGAGTTGACGAGCGATGAGATCGATCGTCGCGGAGTCCAAGGCGGGCGTTAGAGAACCGGAGGGCATGATGGCGGCGGGCAGTTCGCGGGGGTTAAGCACGTTCACGGCGCCGGCAGCCTTACGGATGATCATCCAACCGGGGAAAACTAGCAGCGGGTATACCGGCACGGTCCGGCCAAGTTGGCGCTCGAGGTGGGTGCAGAGCCACTCGGCTTGACGGAGGGCTTGGTCGAGCCCGTAGCGGTCTTCGCCCCAAGGATAAGACAGGGCGCGACCGTCGTAGATGATCTCGTGGGCCATGAAACCGACGCGCGCGCGCCCCTTGCGGCGGGTCTTGGTCTCGATGGCGAAGATGCCGGCGGGGCCGACCACTACATGGTCGAGGTTAAAGGGTGGGGTGGTCGAGCCGGCGGGCGGGTCGCCGACGGGCACGTCGTGGAGGACTTTGTGGCCGGCGGCCTTGAGAGGTTCGAGGTGTTCGGCGACGATGCGCTCGCCGAAGTAGCCGAGGTTGGTATTACTGCGGCGCTCGATAATGGCCAGCGAGCGTCTGGCCATTGCAATAATCAGGACGATAAAAGCCACCACGCCCAAGCCTGCTAGGACTAGTTGAATCCAGCCCTCGCACTGGCTTGCGATGAAAATTATCACTCCTAAAGCGAAGGCGGGCACCAACACTCCAACGAGTAGCGAGTCGGTGATTTTGTCATCTAGCTGAAGCATCTTGCGGCGAAGGGATTCGCCAGGGCCGCGCAGGAGCCGGGTATTTTCAGGGAAAGGAGTCCGGTCCTGCCGGCTGCGGTTTTTAAGAAAAAACAAAAGCGCTAGCACGGATAGGAAGAACAGGGCGTAGCCGACTAGAAATAAAAAGGTGGTCATGTGCTCCAATCTAGGTCGGTCCGTCGTAGATAGTCGAGGGCGGTGGAAATGCCGCGGAGAAGGTCGACCTCGGTTGGTGATGGCGTGCCATTGGCATCAAGGGCGGCGACGAGGGCTTGCAGGATACGTTTTACTAAACGCGGTGGAATGAGGATGGGGCAGGCGGCGAGGGTGGCGTGGTCGAGTCTGAATCGCGGTTGCCATGCGGGCGGGCGGTTCCCCAACTTGACCGTGCCGTCCCCTCCTCGGCACTGACCCAAACCACCTACATGGCGCTCCGTTATCCGTTTTTTCTGTGTTTGCTGGCCCTAGTTTCGGGCGGGCGGGCGCAGACTGGAGCGACACTTTTTGCCCCGGTGCCGCTGGCCCCGCCGCCGGCAGACTCGGGTGCGTTGATCGTGAGTGAGGAATCGGCGCGGCGGGCCCTGGCGCTGGGCTTCGCCTCGGCGGCGGCGGCGCAGGCGGTGCGTCTGCTGGATCGAGCGTCGTCGGGTTCGGAGGCGCATGACGCGGCAGCCTTGATCCTTTGCACGGCGCGTCTGGAGTTGGGTGATGAGGCCGGGGCGGTTCGGGCGCTGGCCGAGCACAGTGCCCCCGCTGCGCCGGCGCATCGGTTACGCGCGGGGTTAATCGCGGCGCGCGAGGCGCGTTGGCCGGCGGCGCAGGCGGAACTCGCGCTGCTCAGACCGGAGTTTTTACCGGAGGAGGAGCGCGCCTGGTTTTGGTTGCTGCAGGGCATGACGGCCGAGGGTTTACGTGAGGCTACGAAGGCGGGCGAAGCCTACGACCAGGCGGTTGCGGCGGCGGTGTCCGATTGGCAGCGTGCGCGGTTGCGGTTGACCCGTGAGCGTTTGCGCTTGGAGCAGGGGGCTGGAACGGAAACCCAGGCGGCGGCGTTACGTGAGCAGGCTGAGCGCTACGCCGGGCGCGGGGTAGCGACTGACTATGCAGTGCAATATGCGGTGGCGCTTACCCTGCTCGGTCGGGGCGAGCAGGCGGTGGCGTATTTGCAGGCCCATTTAAATCTTTTGCCGGAGGCGAACGCAGGGGCTCGGGATGATGTGCGGCTCATGCTCGGACTTATCGCGGGTCCTTCGCAGGTGGCGGGGCGGTCGGCTTTGGAGCAGCTTCTTGGCGGCGGGGCGGACGCGGGCAAAAGGCGCATGGCTCTGCACTTGCTGGCGGAGGGAGCAGTCACGTCGGAAGCCCGCCAGCGTTTGCGGCGCACGCTGGATGAGTTGTTGGCGCCGGTGGCGGCGCATCCCTTGACCGAGGAGCTACTGCTGGTGCGGGCCGAGCTGGCCTTGGGTGATCAAGATTATGGTCGGGCGGAGTCGGACGCCAAGGCCTTGCTGGCTCGTTTTTCGGCTTCACCGTTGCGGTCGCGGGCTTTGACCCAGCTTGCGACAGTGGCGTGGGAGCTACGGCGTTTCCGCACGGCGGCGGACTATGCAGGTCAGGCTGCGGTGGTGGCGGCGGATGCCGAAGAGGTTGCCGCGCTAAGACTCCTATCAGCTGAGGCTTCCTATCGTGCTCAGGACTATGCGGCGGCTGCGGCGGCTTATGCTGCGGTGACAGACGCGCCGCCCGCTGGCACGACGCCGGCGGCGGTGATGTTTCAGCGGGTGCTATCCGAGGTTGACGGCGGGCGTCTTGTCGACGCGGCGCGTCTGTTGGACCGGCTGGGTGGAGATTTGCGGCTGGATCCGCTCACGCGCTGGCAGGCGGAGTGGAATCTGGCGCGGGCTTTGCAGGCGGCGGGCCAGCCGGAGGTCGCGCTGGACCGGCTCGCAGCTCTAGCCGCCGAGCCGGCTGCGTCGGCGAGGCCGGCGGAGCTGCGAGCCAGACTGGCCTGGCTGCGAGCAAGGCTAGCGCAGGATGCTGGTCGGCAGGCCGAGGCGCTCGAGTTGGCGCGGGCGCTTGAGTCCGGGTTGGCGGAAGTGGAGGCCGGGCTAGCGCGTGAGGTGGCTGGCTTGGCTAGATTGGTGGAGGCGGAGGCGCTTTTCGGGCTGGGGCGTGGGGTGGAGGCGGTGGCGCGGCTCAAGGAATTGCGAGCGAACGAGCCCGGCACGGATGCGATGGTGCAATCTTTTCTGGTTGAGGCGGACTATCAGGCGCGGGCGGGAAATCTAGTCGAGGCGCAGGGCTTGTTGATCCGTTTTGCGGATGACTACCGGGATCATCCGAACGCTGACTATGCTATTTTTCAGGCGGCCCTCAATGCGGAGCGGCGAGGAGAGGAGGCCTATTACCGCGAGGCCTACGTGCTCTTGGAGGAGCGGTTGGTCCGCCCCCACCCAAGGAGCGAGTTGTTTTTTGCAGCGCGGCTCAAGCAGGGGGATTTGTTGCGGCGTTTGGGTGACTTTGCCGCCGCCCAGCAAATCTACGAATCGCTCGTGAACCAGTTCTCCCAGCATCCCGACGTGCTTTCGGCGCAGATCGCCTTGGCGGATTGTCATCGTGCGCAGGCGGCGCAGGAGGTATCGCATTTTGAAAGCGCCATTACACTGCTGGAGCGCTTGCGTGATCTCGCGGACGCGCCGGCCGATTTACGGGCGGAGGCAGGCTTCAAGCTAGGCGATATGCTGGCGACTCGTGATGTGGGGGAAGCCCTCGCGGCTTGGTGGCCGGTCGTGGACGCCTTGTTGGTGGATCGCGCGCAGGCGGCTCGGCTGGGTGATCCCGGTCGATATTGGCTGGGGCGTTTGCTGGCCCGCATGGCAGGCGTGCTGGAGGAGGCTGGGCGTCCGGATGAGGCGGGCGAGGCATGGCGCATGATCGTCGACCGGGGTTTGCCAGGTGCGGTGCTCGCGCGGGCGAGGCTGGCCGGAGGGCGGCCGGCGCCGACACCCTGACCGAAGCCCGGAGGCATTAAATTTTTAAGATCATGGATGCATCTAATATCAGTCTTCTGGAACGGGGTGGCCCTGTCATGTGGGTTTTGCTCTCGCTCGCCGTGCTCGGCCTGGTGCTGTTTGTGGAACGTCTGCTCTACTTGCATCGCGGGCAGATTCGGGCCACGGAATTTTTGGACGGGGTGAAAAATATCCTCGCGCAGCGGCGCATGGCGGAGGCGGTCACGGTATGTGAGGAGGCGCCCGGGCCGGTGGCTGCGGTCGTAAAGTCGGCCCTCCTGCACGCGGGTGCTGACGAAGTCAGTCTGCGTTATGCGGTGCAGGACGCGGCCGTGACTGAATTACCTGCGCTAGAGCGTCGTTTGGGGGCGTTGGCCGCGATTGCGCAAATTGCTCCTTTGGTTGGTTTGCTGGGGACGGTTCTGGGCATGACCACGACCTTTCGGGCCTTCATGGAGGGAGGTCGCTATGCGACCGCACAGGCTTTGGCTGGCGGCATGTGGCAGGCCTTGCTCACGGCCGGGGCGGCGCTAGCTCTGGCAATACCGGCCCATCTCGCGCATCACCTTCTGCATGGTCGGGTTCGTGCGATTGTGCGGGATGTGGAGTGGGCGGGTAACGAGATCATGCGTTACTTATTGGTGGATTACCGAGCGACTGTGGCGGTGAAGGCGGATGCGTCGGATACGTTGTCGGGAGGGGGAGGGGCGTGATCACCCGGCCCTTGGATTTGGCGTCGCGCCTCAAGCCAGTTCCTCCGGCTTGGGACTCGCTTTTTTACATGAACATCGGGGCGCTAGCTTTGTTTTTCTTGTTGTTTGGGTCCCGCCACGTGCTCGCGCCGGGACTTGGGGTGGATTTTGCACTACCCACTGCGGCGGAGGAGGCCACTTCGGTTTTAGTGACGGACGTAGTTATCGCGGTGCCGGCGCCCGGCATGGTGGTGGTGGAGGGGGCGGTTGTAGACTATGCAGGGCTGACTGCTTGGCTACGGGCCAAGGCAGTAGGGGAGCGCCGCAAGCGTTTACTGGTGCAGGCATCCGGAGCCTTGCCGGCACGTGATCTGGCGGAAATCTATGCCTTGGCGGCGGACGCGGGGTTTTCGGGCGTTTTGATCGCGACTAATGCCCCGGCAGCGTTAAAGCGTTAAATAATTAAATAAAAGGGTGTTGTTTAATAAAAAAACAGATAATTCACACTGGTTTACCGTCTCAATAGCGGCGGTGGGTGCACCTTTACTTTTTGTCTTGGCTGGCATGATTGAGCTTCCTGCGCCACCAAGGCCTGAGAAAGCCACTGTGTCAGGCAAAGCCCCTCGACTGGTTTTAACGCGGGTTGAAACCGTGCGCTCCACGGATCCATTGGGGGAGCGCTTGCGTTTATTTGATCCCACGCCGCTTTTTTTACCGGTTTCTTGGGACGGATTCATGCCCAAGCCTGAATCCTTGCGTGATTCCAGCGGCGGGGCGGTGGTTCGTTCGTTTCCTCCGAGACTTCGCTATGAAGATGGTCGTGAGCTGACGCGCTTGCTGTGTCCGCCGACGCCGACTACCCTAGCTGCGGCGGTGGAGTTGGCGGGGCCGCGTTGGTTCAGTGGTCTAGCGCGGACTTTGCCGGATGAATCTACGCCTGCCGTGGTTTCTGCTACGGCGCAGGTAAAAGTTTTTCGTTTTGGAACAGGTGAACTGGTTTCGGCTAAAGCCTTTGCGGTAGATACAGGATTGGCGGAAGGCGGGTGGCGGCCATTTAAATTAATGATATTGGTCAACGATGTCGGCGCGGTGGGGTCGCCCTCCATCATTGCAGGTTCTGGAGTCGACGAAGTGGACGAAAAGCTTCGGGGGTTGGTCGGGCGTGAGTGGGGGCGGGCCTTACGTTTGCGACCGGGGAGTTATCGGCTGGAAATCAGTCTTTAATCTCCCTTTTGTGATGAATCTGCGGGATTCGATAAAATTGCAGTTGACGGGGCTTGCGCGGGCTTAGACGTTTAGCGCCCTTTTCGTTTTTTGACCCTTTCCAGTTTGCCCAGATAGCTCAGTTGGTAGAGCACGCCCTTGGTAAGGGCGAGGTCGACAGTTCGAATCTGTTTCTGGGCTCCAGGTCAAAAATCGGATTTTTTCCAATCCACCCACACATCAACGTCTCCAACTCCCATGGCTAAAGGCACATTCGAGCGCAAAAAACCCCACGTCAACGTCGGCACCATCGGCCACGTCGACCACGGCAAGACCACCACCACCACCGCCATCCTTGCCGTTCAGGCACGCAAGGGTCTGGCTGAGGTCAAGACCTACGCTGACATCGCGAAGGGTGGCACCGTGCGTGACGCCTCGAAGATCGTCACCATCTCGGTCGCTCACGTAGAATACGAGTCTGACAAGCGCCACTATGCGCACGTCGACTGCCCCGGTCACGCAGACTTCGTGAAAAACATGATCACTGGCGCCGCCCAGATGGACGGCGCGATCCTCGTGGTCTCCGCTGCCGACGGTCCGATGCCCCAGACCCGCGAGCACATTCTCCTCGCCCGCCAAGTTGGCGTGCCAAAGATCGTGGTCTGGCTCAACAAGGTAGACCTCATCGACGACCCCGAGCTGCTCGACCTCGTCGAGATGGAAATCCGCGAACTCCTCTCCAAGTATCAGTTCGATGGTGACAACGCCACCATCGTGCGTGGTTCCGCGACCGCCGCTCTCGACAACAAGCCCGAGGGTAACGACGCCATCACTGCGCTGATGACCGCCATCGACACCGACATTCCCGAGCCGGCCCGCGAGACCGATAAGCCCTTCCTGATGTCCGTCGAGGACGTCTTTTCGATCACCGGCCGCGGCACCGTTGCCACCGGCCGTATCGAGCGCGGTATCGTCAAGGTTAACGACACCGTCGAGATCGTAGGTCTCAAGGACACCAAAGAGACCGTCGTGACCGGCATCGAGATGTTCCGCAAGCTCCTCGATCAGGGTCAGGCCGGTGACAACGTAGGCATCCTCCTTCGCGGTATTGATAAAGAGGGCATCGAGCGCGGTCAGGTTCTGGCCGCTAAGAAGTCCATCACCCCGCACAAGAAGGCTAAAGCCGAGATCTACGTTCTTTCCAAGGAAGAGGGCGGCCGCCACACCCCCTTCTTTAACGGCTATCGTCCCCAGTTCTACTTCCGCACCACGGATGTGACCGGAATCGTCAACCTGCCCAAGGGCGTGGAAATGATCATGCCCGGCGACAACATCGCCGTCGAGATCGACCTCATCGTTCCCATCGCCATGGAGAAGACCCAGCGCTTCGCCATCCGCGAGGGTGGTCGCACCATCGGCGCCGGTCGTATCACCGATATCATCGAGTAATCGCTCGATATCTCTGCATTGATTCGCGACCGCCGAGGCCCTTCACGGGGCCTCGGCTGCGTCGTCTAAAAGCTTTTCCCACAGGCGTGTAGCTCAATTGGTAGAGTAGCGGTCTCCAAAACCGTTGGTTGGGGGTTCGATTCCCTCCGCGCCTGCCACTTTCCATCGATGAAAAACCCTTTCCGCAGCATCCGCATCTTTTTCGGCGAAATCGTCGACGAACTCAAGAAAGCCTCTTGGCCGACTTGGCTCGAATTGCGTGACTCAACCGCCGTCGTCATCGTGGCGTGTGTGCTGCTCGGAGTTTTCACGAGCGTAGCTGATTTTTCTCTCTACCAAGTGGTCGATCTCTTCACGTCCTGGGTTCGTTAACCCATACGCCGCCAATGTCCACCCAGACCTCCGTTCCCGTCGGCGCCCAGTGGTTCGCTCTTCATACCCTCTCCGCCCAAGAGAAAAAGGTGAAGACTTACATCGAGAAGTTCAAAACCCAAGAAGAGCTCGATGAATTTATCTTTGAAGTGCTTCTTCCTACGGAAGTCGCCTCTGAGGTGAAGAATGGTAAAAAGACGACCAAGGTGCGTAACCTCTATCCTGGTTACGTTTTCATCCAGATGAAGATGTTCGACGAGGAAAACCGCGTAATCAACAAGCCTTGGTATTTCGTCAAGGAGGTCGCTGGAGTGATCGGCTTCGTGGGTGGCGACCGGCCCGCCGCTTTGCGCCAGACCGAGATTGACGATATCAAGGCTCGCGTCGCCGCCGCCTCAGGCAAGGAAGTGCCCAAGGTTACATTCGACGTAGGCGAGGAGGTTAAGGTCACCGACGGTGCCTTCGAGAACATGACTGGCCGAATCGACGAGGTCGATCCCGCCCGCGGCAAACTCAAGATTTCCGTTTCCATTTTCGGCCGGTTCACCCCGGTCGAGCTCGAATACTGGCAGGTGCAACGTGTTACCGAGTAACGCGACGCCCTCTTTGACACCGCCGACGTTCAGCAAAGAACCACACGTCAACTAAAACACCCGCCAACCTCCCCTTACCATGGCCAAGAAGATCCAAGGCTACATCCGCCTCCAACTGCCCGCCGGCGCCGCGAATCCCGCGCCCCCCGTCGGTCCCGCGCTCGGCGCCCAAGGCGTCAACATCATGGCGTTCTGCAAAGAATTCAACGCCAAGACCAAAGACCAGAACGGCATGATCCTGCCCGTGGTCATCACGGTCTATTCCGATAAGTCGTTTACTTTCATCCTCAAGAGCCCGCCTGCCTCCGTCCTTCTGAAGAAGGCCGCGAATATCGCCTCCGGCTCCGCCAAGCCCAATCAGGACAAGGTCGGCAAGGTCACCAAGAAGCAACTCGCCGAGATCTACAACCTGAAGAAGGCCGACATGAACGCCAATAGCGTCGAGGCCGGTATCAAGGTCATCGCCGGCACCGCCCGCAACATGGGCATCGAAGTCATCGATTAATTTTCTCTTTCCCTTAGACCCACCCATCGCGGGAGCCCCACCCGGGGCGCTTGAACCGCTAAGGAGTCCCACATGCCCAAAACACCCAGCAAACGTTATCGGAGCGCCGTCAAGGTCGCTGACCTCACTAAGAGCTACACCCTCGTCGAAGCGGTCGAGCTCTTGGCTAAATTTCCCAAGACCAAGTTCGACGAAACCGTCGAGCTCTCCTTCCGCCTCGGCGTAGATCCGACCCAAGGCGACCAGATGGTGCGCGGCACCACTCCGCTGCCCAACGGGTCCGGCAAGAAGGTCCGCGTGCTTGTCTTCACCGATAACCCCGAGGCGGCCCTCGCCGCCGGTGCGGATCACGCCGGCCTTCAGGACATGATGGCCAAGGTCTCCGAAGGCTGGGTCGACTTTGATGTCGCCATCGCCACGACCGAGGCAATGAAGCAGGTCCGCACCCTCGCCCGCGTCCTCGGTCCCAAGGGCCTCATGCCCAACCCGAAGTCCGGCACCGTTACGGACGACATCGTGGCCGGTATCAAGGCCGTTAAGGCCGGTCGTGTGGAGTTCAAGATGGACAAAGCCGCCAACATCGGTGTCGGCGTTGGCAAGCGCTCGTTCACTTCCGTCCAAATCGCTGAGAACGTCGCTGCCGTGATTGATGCGGTAGCCAAAGCTAAGCCTAACTCCTTCAAGGGCGTTTACATCAAATCCATCACTCTTTCCTCCTCGATGAGCCCCGGCGTCCAGCTGGCCTCCACCGAGTTCAGCAAAGCCTAACCCGGAGCCACACCATGAGAGCCGAAAAAAAATATCTTATCTCCGAAGTTGAGGGGCACCTCAAGAAGTCGGATTACGTCATACTGACCAACTTCACCAAGGTTACGGTCTCCGACACCGCTGAACTCCGCAAGCGTCTCGAAGTCGAGAAGGCCGAATTCCACGTCGTCAAGAATAGCTCCTTCCGTGTTGCCGCCAAAGCCTTCGGTCTGCCCGAGGTCGATAGCGTTCTCTCCGGCCCCACCGCAATTATAGTGGGCGGACAAAACCCCGCTGGCGTCGCCAAGGTCCTCAAGAAGTTCTTCGATGAGAAGCAGAAGCTTGAGGTAAAGGTTGGCGTGCTCGACAAGAAGGTCTACTCCGCCAAGGAGTTGGCAATCATCGCCGACCTGCCGCCTTTCTCGGCCCTGCGTTCCCAGTTCCTCGGCCTGCTTACCAGCAACGCCGCCGCCTTCGTGCGCGTCCTCGACGCCAAGGTCAAGAAAGAGCAACCCGCCGCCTAATCCCTTTCTCCGCCGTCGGATTCAATTCTGGCGGCGGAAAAACCATCCAACGCGAACGGCTAGGGGATACGTCCCTTAAACGTGTGGCATCCGCCGCCGCTAGTTTTTCGCAGGAGACATATAAACATGAGCAATATCACCAAAGACCAAGTTATCGAGTGGCTGTCCGGCCAAACCGTTCTCGACCTCGCCGCCCTCGTTAAAGAGCTCGAAGGCAAGTGGGGCGTTTCCGCCGCCGCCGCCGCCGGCCCCGCTGCCGCCGCCGGTCCTGCCGCCGCCGCCGCCGTTGTCGAAGAGAAGACCGAGTTCAACGTCGTCCTCGTCGAGGCTGGCGCGAACAAGATCGGCGTCATCAAGGAAGTCCGCGCCATCACCGGCCTGGGCCTCAAGGAAGCCAAGGACCTCGTGGAAGGCGCGCCCAAGCCCATCAAGGAAGGTGCTTCCAAGGCAGATGCCGAGGATATCAAAAAGAAGCTCGAGGCCGCTGGCGCCAAGGTTGAGCTCAAGTAATCACTTGGCTCTAAACGTCTTACGCGTATCGTTTTCGTCAAGACAGGTCGCGCCTTTGCGCGGCCTGTCTTTTGCCTTTTCTCTCTTCCCGTTCTTTTTCGTGTCCGCCGCGCCTTCGGGCTCGGCTTTGGTTTGATGGTTGCGTCGGCGCCTCCGCCGATCGCCTCTCCTCGTATTTTTTCCTCACTCCCAACCGGAATTCTCCATGGCCGACCGCACCCACTCTGAGCGTCAAAACTTCGGTAAGCTTCGTGAAGTTGCTCCTCCGCCCAACCTCATCGAAATCCAGATTACGTCCTATTTGGATTTCCTCCAAAAGGGGCTGCCGGACAAGCAACGCAAGAACCAGGGCCTCGAGGCCGTGTTCCGCGAGATCTTCCCTATCGAGTCCTATGACGGACGTCTCAACCTCGAATATGTTTCCTATACGTTAGGCGACGCTCGCAATACCGAGATCGAGTGCATCAAGGACGGAATCACGTATTCTGTTCCCCTCCACGTTAAACTCCGCCTCCGCGAGGAGGAGTTCATCAAGGACGAGGAGATCTATATGGGCGAGATTCCCATGGTGACGGAGCGCGGCTCCTTCATTATCAACGGTGCCGAGCGCGTCGTGGTCTCCCAGCTCCACCGCTCGCCCGGCCTTTGCTTCGAGAAGGACCGCCACACCTCCGGCAAGGAGTTATTCGCCTTCCGCATAATCCCTGATCGCGGCACCTGGCTCGAGGTTCAGTTCGACCAAAACGACCTCCTCTACGTTTATCTGGATCGTCGCCGCCGTCGACGCAAGTTTCTTATTACCACCCTTTTCCGCGCGCTTGGTTATTCCGATAACGCCAAGATTCTGGAGCTCTTCTACGAGGTCAAAGACGTTAAGATCAACAAGCTCCTCGACATGGAAAACGTGTCCACGCTCGTCTTCGTCGACGACGTGATCGACGCTCACAAGGGTGTCGTCCTCGCCCGCGCGCTCGAGCAACTCACCAAGCAGACCATCCGCACATTCGAGAAGCACGATATTACTAGCGTGCGCGTGCTCGACACCGCTGTAGATGATGGCGCCATCGTGCGCGCCCTCAAGAAGGACCCGACCATCAATGAGGAAGAAGCCCTCAAGGAAATCTACAAACGCCTTCGCCCGGGCGAGCCTGCCACCATCGCCAACGCCAAGGCCCTACTGAAACGTCTCTTCTTCGACCCCAAGCGCTACGACCTCGGCGCCGTAGGTCGCTACAAGATCAATCAGAAGCTCCACCTCGAAACCCCCATCGAGCAGCGTATCATCACGACTGACGACATGATCCAGTCGACCAAGTATCTTGTCCGCCTCAAACGCGGCGAGGGCGTGGTGGACGACATCGATCACCTCGGATCCCGCCGCGTCCGCACTGTCGGCGAGCTCCTTGCCAACGAGTGCCGCAAAGGTCTAGCCCGCACCGAACGTCTGGTCCGCGAGCGCATGACCATGTATGACCAGTCGGTCGACTCTATCACCCCGAACAAGTTGATCAACCCCAAGGCTTTGACCACCGTGGTGCGCGATTTCTTCGCCCGCTCGCAGTTGTCCCAGTTCATGGACCAGATCAACCCGCTCGCCGAGGTCACGCACAAGCGCCGCCTATCCGCGCTCGGGCCCGGCGGTCTCAACCGCGACCGCGCCGGCTTCGAGGTTCGTGACGTGCATCCCACGCACTACGGCCGCATCTGCCCCATCGAGACGCCCGAAGGTCCGAACATTGGTCTGATCAACTCCCTCTCGACCTACGCCCGCGTCAATGAGTATGGCTTTATCGAAGCCCCTTACCGTTTGGTCAAGGACGGTCGCGTGACCGATAAGATCGAGTATCTCACGGCAAATCAAGAGGAAGGCAAAGTCATTGCCCAGGCGAACTCCGAGCTCGACGAGAAGAATAACTTCGTCGGCAAGGTCACCGTCCGTAAAGATGGCGAATTCCTCGAAGTGAAGGCCGAAGAGGTCAATCTGATGGACGTTTCGCCCAAGCAGGTCATCTCGATCGCCGCCGGCATGATTCCCTTCCTCGAGCACGACGACGCCAACCGCGCGTTGATGGGTGCGAACATGCAACGTCAAGGCGTGCCCCTCCTCCAGACCGAGGCCCCCTTCGTGGGCACAGGTATCGAGGAACGCGTCGCCCGCGACTCCAAGATCGTCGTTGTCGCCGACGAGGGCGGTTATGTCGCCTCGGTCGACGCCAAACGCATCGTTATCTCCAAGGACGGGGAGCTCCCGCGCAACTTCGAGAAGAACCCCAAGACCGACGCCAAGACCGGTGTGCAGGTATACGAGTTACGCAAATTCATGCGTTCCAACGCAGGAACGAACTTTAATCAGCGCCCCATCGTCAAGAAGGGCCAGAAGATCAAAGCCGGTGATATCATCGCTGATGGTCCCTCCACTGACCGCGGCGAGATGGCCCTTGGCCGTAACGTCCTGGTCGGCTTCATGCCTTGGAACGGTTACAACTTCGAAGACGCCATCCTCATCTCCGAGAAGGTGTTGAAGGAGGATATCTTCACCTCGATCCACATCCAGGAATTCGAGGTCACCGCCCGCGATACCAAGCTCGGGCCGGAAGAAATCACCCGCGACATCCCGAACGTCGGCGAAGAGGCGCTCAAGAACCTCGACCACAACGGAGTCATCCGCATCGGCGCCGAGGTTAAGCCCGGCGACATTCTCGTCGGCAAGATCACTCCGAAGTCCGAGACCGAGCTCGCCCCCGAGGAAAAGCTCCTTCGCGCCATCTTCGGCGAGAAGGCCGCCGACGTGAAGGACACCTCCCTCATCGTCCCCTCCGGCGTCACCGGTATCATCATGGACGTAAAGGTCTCCAGCCGCGTGGATTTCGAGAAGGAGAAGCTCTCTCCCTCCGACCGCCGCCGCGAGATCAAGCAGATCCAGGAGGAATACAAGACCCAGATGGACAAGCTCCGCGAGTCTCTCACCGAAGCCCTGTCCAACATCCTCCTCGGCGAAAAGATCCCCCTCGACGTCATTAACGGCGCCACCCAAGAGATCATCATCCCCGCCAACCGCAAGATCACCAAGACCTTGCTTCGTAAGCTCGCCGCCGTCTCCAAGCACGTTGAGATCGATCCGTCCCCAGTTCGGATCAAAATCATGGAGATCATTGCGTCTTTCCAGTCTCGTTTCGACGAGTTGGAGACCGACCGCGAGCGTAAGGTCGCCGGTATCGAGTCAGGTGACATCGCTGGCGACGGTTCAATCAAGCAGGTCAAGGTCTACATCGCGACCAAGCAAAAGCTCGAGGTCGGTGACAAGATGGCTGGCCGCCACGGCAATAAGGGCGTCGTCGCCAAGATCGTTCCGGTCGAAGATATGCCTTTCCTCGCTGATGGCACTCCGATCGAAATCTGCCTTAACCCCCTCGGCGTTCCCTCCCGCATGAACGTGGGTCAGGTTCTTGAGACGCACCTTGGCTGGGCTTGCAAAAAGCTCGGCATCAAGGTCGCCACGCCCGTCTTCGACGGCATTCCCGAGAAGAAGGTCCGCGAATACTTGAAGGACGCCAACAAGGTCGAGACCGATGCCGGCGGCCCCATCACCGTGACTACGGCCGGCAAGGCCACCCTTTTCGACGGTCGCACTGGCGAGAAGATCGATCAGCAGGTGGTGGTCGGCTACATCTACATGATGAAGCTGAATCACTTGGTTTCCCATAAGATCCACGCCCGCGCCGTCGGACCCTACTCCCTCGTCACCCAGCAACCGCTGGGCGGCAAGGCTCAGTATGGTGGTCAGCGCTTCGGCGAGATGGAGGTCTGGGCGCTTGAAGCTTACGGCGCGGCGCACACCCTCCAAGAACTGCTCACCGTCAAGTCCGACGACGTGCAGGGCCGCACCAAGATCTACGAGTCCCTCGTCAAGGGCGACAACACCCTCCAAGCTGGCACGCCTGAGTCCTTCAACGTGCTCATCAAGGAAATCCAGTCCCTCGGTCTGGATATCCGTCTCAACAAGCGCGACGCCCTCGGCAATCTCGTCGAGACCCGCCCGCCTTCCGCCGCCCAGATCGCCTCTGGCAATCCTCGCGCCACCAGCCTCTAAATCTTCACAACTAGGGAATAATCATGAGCATCCAACCCAATGAAGTCGCCGCCGGTTCGCGCGACGACCTTCGCTCCGCCCTCGGCGGGGACGAAAATCCCTTCGACTGCGTCTCCATCACCGTCGCATCGCCAGAGACCATCCGCAACTGGTCTCGCGGCGAGGTGAAGAATCCCGAGACGATCAACTACCGCACCTTCAAGCCCGAGCCAGGCGGCCTCTTCTGCCAGAAGATTTTCGGCCCGGTTCGCGATTACGAGTGCGCCTGCGGGAAGTATAAGCGCATCAAGTATAAAGACGTCATCTGCGATCGCTGCGGCGTCGAGGTCACCGTCGCCCGCGTCCGTCGCGAGCGAATGGGCCACATTGAGTTGGCCGTTCCCGTTACCCATATCTGGTTCCTGAAGAGCATGCCCAGCCGCCTAGGCCTGCTCCTCGATATGACCGCCCGCTCCCTTGAGCGCGTGATCTACTACGAGAACTACATGGTGATCGACCCGGGCAAGACCCCGCTCGAGCCCAAGCAACTCCTCACCGACACCGAGTATCGCCAGGCCCTCGACGAATACGGCGACGATTCTTTCGTTGCCAAAATGGGCGCCGAGGCCCTGCGCGAGTGCCTGAAGCTCATGGACATGGACGCCACCGTGGCCGAGCTCCAGGAGAACATGCGCGCGACTAAGTCGAAGCAGATCAAGAAGAAGCTCTCCAAGCGTCTCAAGGTCATCCAAGGCTTTATCAACTCCAAGTCCCGCCCCGAGTGGATGGTCTTGGAAGTGCTACCCGTAATCCCGCCTGACCTGCGTCCCCTCGTTCCCCTCGAAGGCGGTCGCTTCGCCACCTCCGACCTGAACGACCTCTACCGTCGCGTCATCAACCGCAACAACCGCCTGCGGAACCTGATGAACCTAAAGACGCCCGACGTCATCATCAACAACGAGAAGCGCATGCTGCAGGAGTCGGTCGACGCCCTCTTTGACAACGGCCGCCACGGCCGCCCGGTCACCGGCGCCGGCAACCGCCCCCTCAAGTCCTTGTCCGACATGCTCAAGGGCAAGCAGGGCCGCTTCCGCCAAAACTTGCTCGGCAAGCGCGTCGATTACTCCGGCCGCTCCGTGATCGTCATCGGCCCCGAGCTGAAGCTCAGCCAGTGCGGTCTGCCCAAGAAGATGGCTCTCGTCCTCTTTGAGCCATTCATCATCCGCCGGCTCAAGGAGTTGGGCTTCGTCCACACCGTGCGCGGCGCCCGCAAGATGATTGAGAAGAAGTCCCCCGAGGTCTGGGACATCCTCGAGGAAGTGACCAAGGGCCACCCGGTTCTCCTGAACCGCGCCCCCACGCTGCACCGCCTCTCGATCCAGGCCTTCGAGCCCGTGCTTATCGAGGGCGAGGCCATCCGCGTTCACCCCCTCGTCTGCACCGCTTACAACGCCGACTTCGACGGTGACCAGATGGCCGTGCACGTCCCCCTCTCCCTCGAGGCCGTGATGGAGTGCAAACTCCTCATGATGGCGACCAGCAACATCTTCTCGCCCTCCTCCGGCAAGGTCATCCTCACGCCGTCCCAAGACATCGTTCTCGGCGCGTATTACCTGACCATCGAGCCCCGCAAGAAGGCTCCCGCCGGCGTGCACGTGCCCTTGTTGTCCGGCCTCCACGAGGTCCTCTACGTCAAGGCCGACGGCGCGTTGAAATTCCACGACTGGATCGACGTCCCCAACCCGGACTTCGGCCGCGACACCGTCTACGGCAACAAGGATAAACGCATCCTCCGCACCACCGTCGGCCGCGTTATCTTCAACCAGATCTGGCCCGCCGAGCTCGGCTTCGTGAACTTCCCTGTTCCGAAGGGCAAGCTGGGCGACATCATCCTCGCCATCACCAAGGTCACCACCGACGTGATCGTGATCGAGACCCTCGACAAGTTGAAGGACCTCGGCTTCCAGACTGCCTTCCAGGCCGGCATCTCCATCGGTATCGACGACATGATCATCCCCGAGTCCAAGAAGGACATCGTGAAGGAGGCCCGCGTCCGCATCACCGAGGTCGAGGCCCAGTTCTCGAAGGGCATCATCACCGACGGCGAGCGCTACAACAAGGTCGTCGATATCTGGACCGGCGTCACCGACAAGATCGCCAAGGAAGTGTTCGCCAAGTTGGAAAACAACGACGGCAAGGTCGAGGTGAACCCCGTGTTCATCATGATGGATTCCGGCGCGCGCGGCAACAAGCAGCAGGTCCGCCAGCTTTGCGGCGCCCGCGGCCTCATGGCCAAGCCCTCCGGCGAAATCATTGAGCGCCCCATCCTGTCCTCCTTCCGCGAGGGTCTGACCGTTCTCGAATACTTCATCTCCACCCACGGCGCCCGTAAGGGTCTGGCGGATACGGCCCTCAAGACGGCCGACGCCGGCTACCTCACCCGTAAGCTGTGCGACGTGGCCATGGATGTGGTCATCGCCGAGGAAGACTCCGGCGCCCGCGACGGCATCTGGAAGAAGGCCATCATGGAGGGTGACGACGAAATCGTCTCCTTACGTGATCGCATCGTCGGACGCTTCAGCTCCGACGACGTTATCAACCCGCTCGACCCCTCCAAGATCCTCGTCGGTTCCGGCGAGCTCATCACCGAGGAGATCGCCACCGCCATCGTCGATTCCGGCGTGGAGCGCTTGAAAATCATGTCGCCCCTCAGCTCGACCAGCCCGCTCGGCATCGACGCCAAGTGCTATGGTATCAACCCCGCGACCAACAAGGTTGCGAAGGTTGGAGACTCGGTCGGCATCATCGCCGCCCAGTCCATCGGCGAGCCCGGCACGCAGCTCACGATGCGCACCTTCCACATCGGCGGCGTCGCCTCCGGCGGTTTCAAGACCCCCGAGATCCGCGTCCGCACCGGCGGCAAGGTCAAGTATCGCGGCCTCCGCCTCGTGCAGGTCGCCGAGGGCGCGAGCATCGTGCTCAACAAGACCGGCTCCATCCAGATCCTCGACGTCGAGGACCGCGAAATCGAGACCTACAACATCGTGGTCGGCTCGGTTCTTCCGGTCGGCGACGGCGAACAGATCAAGAAGGGCGACATCCTCGCCCAGTGGGATCCCTACAACGTCCCCGTGCTCTCCGAAAAGGGCGGCACCCTGGCGTTCAAGGACATGATCACCGGCGTCACCGTGAAGCGCGAGCTCGACGAAGCCACCGGCCGCATCGCCATCGTGGTAATCGAGCACAAGGAGGATCTTAATCCCCAAGTTGAGATCCGCGACGGTGCCAACAAGCCCATTGCCGCCTACTCGATCCCCGTCGGCGCCCAGATCGTGGTCAACGAAGGCGACGACATCCAGCCCGGAGCGCTGCTTGCCAAGACGCCCCGCCAGGCGTCTAAGACCAAGGACATCACCGGTGGTCTCCCCCGCGTCGCCGAGCTCTTCGAGGCCCGTCGTCCGAAGGATGCCGCCGAGATGGCCCGCATCGAAGGCGTGGTGTCCTTCGAGGGCACCCTGCGCGGCAAGCGTAAGCTGGTCGTCCGCAACCCTGACACCGCCCAAGAGGAGGAGCACCTCATTCCTGCCGGCAAACATATCATCGTGCAACCGGGTGACCTCGTCACCAAGGGCCAGCACCTCACGGAAGGCTCCGCCGATCCACACGAGATCCTTGAGATTCTCGGGCCGGCCGCTCTCTACGAGTTCCTCATCGGCCAGGTGCAGGAGGTTTACCGCCTGCAAGGCGTGACGATCAACGACAAGCACATCGAGATCATCATCCGGCAGATGCTACGCAAGGTCCGTATCACCGATCCGGGCGACAGCGAGTATTTCTGGGGTGAGCAGGTGGATCGCACCACCTTCTTGGCCGAGAACCGTCGCATCGAGGAAGCCGGCGGCAAGCCCGCCGAGGCTGAGCCCATCCTGCTGGGCATCACCAAAGCCTCTCTCGAGACCGAGAGCTTCATCTCGGCCGCAAGCTTCCAAGAGACGACGCGCGTCCTCACCGACGCCTCCACCTTGGGCAAGATCGACAACCTCCGCGGCTTCAAGGAGAACGTCATCATGGGTCACCTCATCCCCGCTGGCACCGGGCTTCCGACCTACAAGAAGGTCCGTATCAGTCTGCCCTTCGGCGCTGACGCCGAGGAAGCGGCGCCCGCCGAAGTGGGCTGATCTCTCTAGCGATATTGAGCGCATCTCAGGCCGCCCGAAATACCGGGCGGCCTTTTTTGTCTTCAGGATTTATCGAGTTGGACTTTATTTTTGGGTATAATGTGCCCGCAACACCTTATTAAGGAAGTAAATGTATAGAAAATCTGAATCAGATTAAAATTAGGAAATTCACGCTTGCTTTGCTGTTTATTACTCTGCGTTGATTTTAGGCTCATCGAAACTTCCCGCCGGCTCACTCATCTGGCTGCAGTATCGAACCCATTTTGGCGTCAGGTCACGGCTTCGTCCAAAGGCCTTTCTCCCTTTTTTGCGATTCTTGGAAATTTCGCTTGCCCCGGATTTCTCGGAATCGCAGATTTGTCGTCTTTTCCCTATTTCCCAGCGTCTTTAATCGTCATGCCTACCATCAACCAACTCGTGCGCAAAGGTCGTCGCCAGGTGCGCGCCAAATCCAAGTCCCCCGCTTTGGATAACAATCCTTTCCGCCGCGGCGTCTGCGTGCAGGTCATGACCCGCACTCCCAAGAAGCCCAACTCCGCTATCCGCAAGGTCGCGAAAGTTCGCCTCACCAACGGCAACGAGGTCATCTCATACATTCCTGACGAAGGCCACAACCTTCAGGAGCATAGCATCGTGTTGGTGCGCGGCGGCCGCGTGAAGGATCTACCCGGCGTGCGCTACCACATCGTCCGCGGCACGCTCGACGCCACCGGCGTAGAGAAGCGCCGTCGCTCCCGCTCTAAATACGGCGTCAAGCGCCCGAAGGCCGCCAAGAAGTAATCGTCGAACCAAAGTCCTAAGCCCTCTTCAAGCACCATGTCACGCCGCCACAGAGCCACCAAGCGCCAGGCCACTCCGGATTCTCGTTACAACAGCACGCTGGTGTCCCACCTCGTCAATGTTGTCATGCAGTCCGGCAAGAAAAACCTCGCCGAGCGCATCGTTTACGGAGCCTTCGAAAAGGTCTCCGAGAAACTTCAAAAGGGCGACCCAGTCGACCTGCTAATTGGTGCGCTTGAGAATGCTCGCCCCCGTCTTGAGGTGAAAAGCCGCCGTGTCGGTGGCGCCACCTATCAGGTGCCAATCGAAATCTCCTATGAGCGCCAAGAGTCCCTTGCCCTCCGCTGGATCGTGACTGCCGCCGGCGGTCGTAAGGGTCAGCCGATGAAGGAAGCCCTCGCTGCAGAGATCGTCGATGCCTACAATAATACCGGCAACGTCGTGAAGAAGAAGGAAGACACCCACAAGATGGCTCAGGCTAATCGCGCCTTCGCCCACCTGCGCTGGTAACCGTTCTGCACCCTTCCACTTCGACCCACGCGCACATGTCCGCCGCTCCTCAAATCACTATTGTCACCGACAAGAGCAAAATCTCGCCGGTCAACTCCAAGGATCGTCCCTTCCCTCTGGAGTGGACGCGTAACATCGGTATCGCCGCTCACATCGACGCAGGCAAGACCACTACCTCGGAGCGCATCCTTTTCTACTCGGGCGCCGTCCATAAGATGGGCGAAGTCCATGAGGGCACTGCCGTCACCGACTGGATGGAGCAGGAGCGCGAGCGCGGCATCACCATCACCGCCGCTGCCATTTCCTGTGCATGGAACTCCTCCTGTGGTCCCTGGAAGGGCATCAAGCAGCGTATCAACATAATTGATACTCCTGGTCACGTTGACTTCACTGCCGAGGTTGAGCGTTCAATGCGCGTCCTCGACGGTGCTGTCGCCGTGTTTTGCGCCGTCGCAGGCGTCCAGCCTCAGTCCGAAACCGTTTGGCGTCAGGCCAACAAATATGGCGTTCCCCGCGTCGCGTTCATCAATAAGATGGACCGCACCGGCGCCAATTTCTTCCGCGCCATCGACGAGATGCGCGAGAAGCTCAAGGCCAACGCCCACGCTCTCTTCCTGCCCATCGGCAACGAGGAGAATTTTAGCGGTGTAGTCGACCTCGTTCAGGAGATTGCCTACATATTCGTCGATCCGCTCGACATGGATCTCGATCCGAAGCAGCACCCCATTCCGGACAACATGGTCGCTCAGGCCAAGGAATACCGTGAGAAGCTGATTGAGGCCGTTTCTGATTTTGATGATGTCTTGGCTGAGAAGTATCTCGGCGGCGAGACGATTGCTCCGGCTGAACTAATGGTCGCCGTTCGCAAGGCTACCGTATCGATGAAGTTCACGGGCGTTATCCCCGGCTCCGCCTTCAAAAAGAAGGGCATTCAACGTCTTCTCGACTGCGTCGTTAATTACCTGCCCAACCCGCTCGATCTTCCTCCCATGGTCGGCACCAATAGTGACGGTGAGAGCGTTGGTGTAACCCCGGACGACAAAGCCAAGCTTGCCGGTCTCGCCTTCAAGCTCTGGACCGATCCTTTCGTCGGCAAACTCGTATTCTTCCGCGTTTACACCGGCGCTCTGCATAAGGGCACCGCTGTGTATAATCCCCGCACTCGCCGCTCCGAGCGTGTTTCCCGTCTCGTTTTGATGCGCGCCATGGACCGCGAGGAAATCGATATCGCCTACTCCGGCGATATATGTGCCATGGTTGGCGTAAAGGACGTGATCACCGGCGACACCCTCTGCCATGAGGATGCCGACATTCGTCTCGAGCCCCCGTCCTTCCCCGAGCCTGTGATCGCGATGTCGATTGAGCCAAACTCGAAGGCCGATCAGGAGAAGCTCGGCACCGCCCTTCAGCGCCTCGTCGCCGAGGACCCGACCCTCCGCGTCAAGACTGACCAAGACACCGGTCAGACTATCCTTGCGGGCATGGGCGAGCTACACTTGGAAATCATTGTCGACCGCATGAAGCGTGAGTTCAAGGTCGAGGCCACTTCCGGCAAACCCCAAATCGCCTATCGCGAGACCATCACCACCCACGCCGAAGGCGAGGGCAAGTTCGTCCGCCAGTCCGGCGGTAAAGGACAATATGGCCACGTTGTGGTCACCATAGAGCCCAATGAAAAGGGTAAGGGCATTGAGATCATCAATGAAACCGTGGGCGGTTCCATTCCTAAAGAGTTCATCAAGCCTTCCACCGATGGTCTAAATGAAGCTGCCAACAACGGCGTCGTCGCCGGTTATCCCGTGGTCGATGTGATTGTTCGCATCAAGGACGGTTCCTTCCACGAGGTAGACTCGTCTGAAATGGCGTTTAAGATGGCCGGTATCTTCGCGTTCAAGGATGCCATGAAGAACGCCAAGCCCATCCTCCTCGAGCCCATCATGGGCGTGGAAGTCACCACCCCTGAGGAATACCAAGGCGACCTGATTGGTGACATCAACCGCCGTCGCGGCCAGATCCAGGGAATGGAGAACAAGAACGGCGCCTGCATCATTACCTCCGCTGTTCCGCTTGAGAACCTTTTCGGCTATGTGACGGACATCCGCTCCCTTTCCAAGGGTCGTGCGTCCGCTTCCATTACCCCGTCCCATTTCGAGCAGGTTCCGAACCAGCTCCTCGCTAAGATCGTGGAGACCTCCTCCAAGGCTCCCGCTCGCACTTAAACCTTCGTTCTTTTTCCGTAATGAAAGGCCAAAAAATCCGCATCCGTCTCAAGGGCTTCGATTACCGTGTAATCGACCAGTCTGCCCTCGAGATTGTCGAGACCGCCAAGCGCTCCGGCGCCCGTGTCTCCGGTCCCGTTCCTCTTCCCACCAAGATCGAGAAACTGACCGTCAACCGCTCCCCGCACGTGGACAAAAAGTCCATGGAGCAGTTCGAGAGCCGCACTCATAAGCGCCTCATCGACATCATCGAACCCACTGCCCAGACCGTCGATGAGCTTAAGAAGCTCAATCTCCCTTCTGGCGTGGATATTTCCATTAACGTGTAAGGAATCGCCTCCCGAACCTCACACCCAGCCCTTTCAGTCCAACAGTTTAGCGCGCTCTGGCGGCCTCCGCCAGAATCGCTAATGTAGGTCTCACGAAACGGAAACCCTCCACCTACCGCTTAGCCATGATCAACACCCTTATAGGTAAAAAGATCGGGATGACGCAGGTCTATGACGCTCAAAACGTCTTAGTCCCCGTCACCGTAGTCGAAGCCGGACCCAATTCTGTGGTCCAGGTTAAGACCCTCGAAACCGACGGCTACAACGCCGTCCAACTCGGTTTCTCAGCCCTCAAAGGCAAGAACACCTCCAAGGCCGAACTCAACCACGCCAAAAAGGCTGGTCTCGACTCCGCCCCCCGCGTCCTCAGCGAGGTCCGCCTCGCCGACAAGCCCACCCAAAAGGCTGGCGACGTTATTACTGTCGACGCCTTTAAAGAAGGCCAACTGGTCGACGTTATTGGCATCACCAAGGGCAAAGGCTTCCAAGGCGTGGTTAAACGCTTCCGCGTCGCTGGTGGCCCTGCCACCCACGGTTCCATGTTTCATCGTCGCATTGGTTCGATCGGCATGCGCCAGACTCCCGGTCGCGTCTGGAAAAACCAAGCCATGCCCGGTCACATGGGTCAGGTTCGTCGCACCCTTCAAAACCTCACGGTGGTGAAGATCGTCGCCGATAAGAACCTTATCTTAGTTAAAGGCGCTATCCCAGGCGCAAACGGCGACGACGTCATCGTCCGCACCGCCATCAAGGGTCAGCCCAAGAGCGCCAAGTAAAGGAGAACGCCACCCATGAAACTCAAAGTTTACAGCGCTGACGGTAAAACCTCCCGCGAGCAAGATTTCGCCGAGATTCCCCTGTTTGAGGGTAATCGCGGCACCCAAGCCCTTAAGGAAGTAATCGTCGCCATCAACGCCAACGCCCGCCTCGGCACCCACTCCACGAAAACCCGTGGCGAAGTATCCGGCGGTGGCAAAAAACCCTGGCGCCAAAAGGGCACCGGCCGCGCCCGCGCCGGCTCCATCCGCTCTCCCCTGTGGAGCGGCGGTGGCGTCGTCTTCGGCCCCAAGCCCCGCGACTATTCCAAGAAAGTCAACGCCCAGGTGAAGGCCCTCGCCTTCTCCCGCGCTCTCTTCGACCGCGCCGTCGCCGGCGAGATTGATGTCATTGAGGCTTGGAGCGTTGCCCAGCCCAAAACCAAGATCATCGACGATGTTATCGGCCGCATCGCACCCATTGGTAAAATCCTTATCGTGGACGACACCTTTCCCGTCGCAGCGGTTCGGGCTGCACGTAACATTCAACGCGTCTCTATCCAAGAGGCTGCCAAGCTAAACGCTAAGGATTTGGCGCAATATAAGCGCATTATCGTTAGCACCAAGGGCATGGAAAAGATCATCGCCCGCGCAAACGGAGGTAAGAACTAATGAACGCCCTCGCCGTCCTCAAACAAGTCCGCCTCACCGAGAAGGCTTCGCAGCTTTCCTCTGAGCTCGGTCAATATACCTTCGAGGTTACCCCGAAGGCCACCAAGCACCAGATCGCCGTCGCCGTTGAAAAGACTTTCAAGGTCAACGTCGTGCGCGTTAACACCCAGACCATCGCAGGCAAACCCAAGCGCACCCGCGCCGGTCGCCCCACCACGACTTCCACCATCAAGAAGGCCATCGTGACCCTCAAGGCCGGTGACAAGATCGAGCTGGTCTAAGCTGCGACCCACCTAAGGAACCACCCAACATGGCTCTCAAATCCTTCCGTCCCCTCACCCCGTCCCAGCGCTTTACCGTGCTGAATAAGGATGAGACGATCACTCCCAAACGCCCCGAGCGGTCCCTGACCTACTCGCAGGCCAAGTCCGGCGGCCGTAACAACAACGGCCGCATCACCACCCGTCGTCGTGGCGGTGGTCACAAGCGCCTCCACCGTATCGTCGATTTCAAGCGTGCGATCATTGATATCCCCGCGACCGTTCAGGCGATCGAGTATGATCCCAACCGCTCTGCCCGCCTCGCCCTGATCACCTACGCGAACGGTGAGAAGCGCTACATCATCGCCGCCAACGGTCTAAAGATTGGTGATACCATCGTTACTTCTAACAAGGCGACTACGAATGATTTCCTAGTGGGAAATAATTTTCCCCTGTCGATCATCCCGCCCTCCACTAAGCTGCACTGCGTCGAGCTCATCCCGGGCCGCGGCGCCCAGCTTGGTCGCACCGCTGGCACCTCGATCGAGCTCATCGCCGTCGAAAACGGCGCCGCCCAGCTCAAGATGCCCTCGGGCGAGATTCGTTTGGTTAACCCCAAGTGCCGCGCCACCATCGGCGAAGTCGGCAACGGTGATCACATGAACAAGTCGCTCGGCAAAGCCGGCCGCAATCGCTGGCTCGGCAAGCGCCCCCGCCAGCGCGGTGTTTCCATGAATCCCGTCGATCACCCCAACGGCGGTGGTCAGGGTAAATCCAAGGGTGGTGGCGGTCGCCAGCACCTTGTTTCTCCTTGGGGTCAGCTCGCCAAGGGCTTTCCTACCCGTAAACGTTCGAAGCCCTCGAACAGCCAGATCCTCGTTCGCCACAACGGCCGCAAGCCGCGCGGCAAGAAGTAACCTTACCGCCCACCTACCATGGCCCGTTCCATCAAAAAAGGCTTCTTCGTCGATTACCACCTGCTCGAGAAAATCGAGAAGGCCGTCGCCTCGAAGAACAAGAAGCCCATCCAAACCTGGTCCCGCCGCTCGACCATCACCCCCGACTTCATCGGCCACACCTTCAACGTGCACAACGGGAAGGCTTTCGTCGCCGTTTACGTCACCGACAACATGGTCGGTCACAAGCTCGGCGAGTTCGCCCCTACCCGCGTCTTCAAGGCGCACGGTGGCATGACTCGTAAGGAGATCTAAGGTCGTCGACTCGTTCCCCAACGCTTCCGTTCATGGCCTCGACCGTTCTTCGTCTCGTCAGTCTTGTAGTCGCCCTCTCCGGCACTGCGGTCCTGCGTGCAGAGATTTCGGTCGAGCGCTCCGTGGGCGATGCTCGGATCGAACGTGTCGACCATCTCGGTTCCTCCGATCTCGTCATTCTGGATTCTGGCTTCGAGGCTGGTCTCCGACAAGGTATGGTCTGCACCGTCAAACGCGATAGTGTCTGGATTGGGGAACTCCTCCTTGTTGATCTTCGCCCTCGCGTTGCTAGCGCCTTGATCCTCGACCTCGTATCCAACGAGAGTTTCCAGAGCGGAGACTCCGTTATCGCCAAAACTGTTTCATCTAAAAAATAAACCACCAAAAGGGCAGGGTGGGGGATTAGATTCTCCGCCGCTGTCGCCTCCAAAAAAGGAATCACACACCATGGAAGTCACCGCCGTCACTCGCAACGCCCACATGTCCCCGAAAAAGGTTCGTGAGGTCGTCCGCACCATCACCGGACGCCCCGCCACCGAGGCCTCCGAGTATCTCGCGCTCATTCCGCGCAAGTCTGCCCAACTGATCAACAAGACGCTCAAGAGCGCCATCGCTAACGCCGAGAATAATAACAACCTCTCGTCGGATAGCTTGGTCGTTAAGACCGCCTACGTTGATCAGGGCCCCGTCCTGAAACGCTTCAAGGCCGCCGCCCGCGGCACCGCCGCCCCTCGCCGCAAGAAGATGAGCCACATCACCGTCGTCCTTTCCGACGGCGCCACCAACTAAGACTTACCACCATGGGCCAGAAAACCAATCCCACCGGCTTCCGTCTCGCCGTCCGTCGCAACTGGCAGTCTCGCTGGTATGCCACCAAAAAGGACTTCGCCAAGCTCCTCCATGAGGATCAAATCATCCGCAACACGCTGATGGAAAAGCTTAAGGGGGCTTCAGTTCCCAAGATCTTTATCGAGCGCGCCTCCAATCGGGTCCGCGTTAAGATCTATACCGCCCGCCCTGGCATCGTCATCGGCCGCAAGGGCGCCGAGGTCGAGGTCATCAAGGCCGACCTCGCCAAGCTCACCGGCAAGGAAGTGCTCCTCGACATCCAAGAGATCAAGAAGCCAGAGATCGAGGCCGGTCTCGTCGCTGAGAACGTCGCCCTGCAACTCGAACGCCGCATTGCTTTCCGTCGCGCCATGAAAAAGGCCGTTGAAACCGCGATGAGCCTCGGTGCCGAGGGTATCCGTATCCAGTGCTCCGGCCGCTTGGGCGGTTCCGATATCGCCCGTCGCGAGTGGCAACGCAAGGGCCGCGTGCCCCTGCACACCCTCCGCGAAAACATTGATTACGGCTTCTTCGAAGCCAAGACCCTCTACGGCAAGATCGGCGTCAAGTGCTGGATCCTGAAGAAAGAAGAGACCGCCTAAGGTCCTCTTCCCCGTCCACCACACCACCCATCTACATTAGGAGAAATCCATCATGGCTCTCGCTCCCGCCCGCACTAAATACCGCAAATCCCAGAAAGGCTCGCTTGCCGGCAACGCCAAGCGCGGCAATACCCTCGCCTTCGGTGAGTTCGGCCTCCAGTCCCTTTCCCGTGGCCCCATGACCGGCCGCCAGATTGAGGCCGCTCGCGTCACCATCGCGCGCCACCTCAAGCGCAAGGGCAAACTTTGGATCCGCGTATTCCCGCACAAGCCCGTAACCAAGAAGCCTGCCGAGGTCCGAATGGGCTCCGGTAAGGGCGCCGTTGAATATTACGTCGCTCAGATTAAACCCGGCGCCGTGCTTTTCGAGCTCGCCGGCATCCCCGCCACCGTCGCTAAGGAGGCCTTCCGTCTCGCTGATGCCAAGCTGCCCTTCCGCTGCCGCTTTATCATTCGCGAAGGTTCAGCCGCCTAACGTTTAAACTAGAGAACCTTAATATGTCTTTAACTTCCAAAGAAATCCGCGATCTCACCACAACTGAGATTAACGTGAAGATCAACGAGACCCGCGAAAAGCTCCTCTCTCTCCGCCTGCGTAAGCAGACCGGCCAGGTCGAGAAGACCCACGAACTCCGCACGCTCCGCAAGGACATCGCCCGCCTCGAAACCATCAAGACCCAAAAGAGCGTCGCCTAAGCGCACGTCTCGAGGAACCCATACACATGTCCACCACCGAAGCCACCGCTCCCGCGACTCCCGAACGTAATTCCCGCAAGACCCTCGTCGGTAACGTCACCAGCCGTTCCGGCGACAAGTCGATCAAAGTCACTGTCCCCTTCAAGGTTCCGCACCCGCGCTACCAGAAGATCATCAATCGCAAGACGGTCGTGCACGCTCACGACGAAGCCAATGATACCAAGGTCGGCGACAAAGTCGAGATCATGGAAACCCGCCCCATCAGCCGCCTGAAGCGCTGGCGCGTGATTAAAGTTTTGGAACGTGCCGTCATCGCTGATGTCGCCGCCGTTTCCGAGGCCGATGTCGCCGCGGCCATCAAGGCCTAACCCTCCACGGGAGAAACCCAGACCATGATCCAACTCCGTTCCATTCTCGAAGTAGCTGACAACACTGGCGCCCGCAAGGCCGCTATGATCAGCAAAAAAGGCCAGAATACCACCACCGCCGGTGTAGGCGATGTAATCACTGTCCACATCAAGGACTCAGGCACCGACGCCACCGTCAAGAAAGGCGAGGTCGCAAAGGCTGTCGTCGTTCGCACCAAGGCTCCGGTCCGCCGTAGCGATGGTTCCTACCTTCGCTTCGACTCCAACGCCATCGTCATCATCGGCGCCGACGGTAACCCCAAGGGCACCCGTATCTTCGGGCCCGTCGCCCGTGAACTTCGTGCCAAAAACTTCATGAAGATCATCTCTTTAGCTCCGGAGGTCCTCTAACATGCCCACTAAATTTCACGTTAAACGCAACGACGAGGTCGTAGTTATCGCCGGTTCCCATAAGGGCAAGTCCGGTAAGGTTCTGGAAATCTTGGCCGCCAAGTCCCGCGCTCGTATTGAAGGCGTGGCGATGATGAAGCGCCACCTAAAGAAATCTCAGGAAAATCCTAACGGTGCCATCGTTGAGCGCGAAGGTTCAGTCCATGTCTCGAATCTCCAGCTTAAGAGCCGTTTCGAGGCCTCTAAGAAGCGGACTGTCAAGGCCGCCTGAGCCTGGAAAATCGTCACCGCGAAATAACTTCTTGCTTGGGGCGGGGTGCCACTCTGTAACCTCGCCCCTTTTCGTCCCTTCATTCCCCCCTCACTCTAAAAACACTCAAGGTCGCTGGGTCGGCAATCCGGCGGTTATACCATCCAAATGAGCACCAAACGCATTCCTTCGCTTAAGCAGCATTACATCGACGTCATTGTTCCCGCCCTCATTGCGAGTCGTGGTTACAAGAACACCCACCAAGTCCCGAAGCTGACTAAGATCAGCTTAAACACGGGCATCGATGCTGAGGCCGATAAGAACCAGATCGCCGACATCCAGCGCGACCTCACCGCTCTGGCCGGACAAAAAGCCATTCTTGCCAAATCGAAGAAGGCCATTTCGAATTTCAAACTCCGCCAAGGTCAGGTCGTGGGCGCCCACGTCACCCTGCGCGGAGATTCCATGTGGGACTTCCTCTACCGCCTAATCGCGGTCGCTCTCCCCACCATTCGCGACTTCCGTGGCGTTCACTCGAAGCTGGACGGCCAAGGTAATTATGCTCTTGGCATCAATGATTTCACGATCTTCCCCGAAATCAACGTCGAGAGCGTTAAGAAGACCATGGGACTAGACATTAATATCGTCACCACCGCCGAGTCCGACGACGAAGGTCGCGAGTTGCTTAAGCTCCTTGGTATGCCCTTCCGCCGCACCGAGGCCCAACAAGCCGCCGACGCCGCTGCCAAGAACAAGGCCGCCTAATTTTAACCGCCTCCCGCCATGCCCAAGACCTCCGCCATCAACCGCAACGAGAAGCGTAAAACCCTCGTCGCCAAGTTCGCCGCCAAGCGCGCCGAGCTCAAGGCCGCCCTCCTGAACCCAGACGCCACCAACGAAGAATTCTTCGCCGCGTCCAAGGCGCTTCAGAAGCTCCCTAAGAACTCTTCGCCCATCCGCGTGCGCAACCGCTGCAGCCTTTCCGGCCGCCCTCGCGCCTTTATTCGGAAATTTGGCGTTTCCCGTATTACCTTCCGCGAGCTTGCCCTGAACGGTAAGATTCCTGGCGTCACCAAGTCTTCCTGGTAAAACTTTTCGCCTTCCGGGGGTTAAGCGCGTCGCAAGACGCGCCGGATATGACCCGGTAAGGCTCCTTCAACCCACAACATCCACCCATCATGGCTGATTCAGTAAGCGATTTCCTGACTCGTGTGCGCAACTCCGCGCGTGCCGGTCAGGCCGAGTGCGTCATCCCGCACTCAAAACTCAAGGAGAGCTTCGCGCTCATTCTTAAAAATGAAGGCTACGTATCCGACGTTGCCACGGGCATTGACGCCAACGGTCACAAGACCGTCGTCGTTAAGCTTAAATACGTCGATAACGCCCCTGCTTTCACCAATCTTTCGCGCGTCTCCACCCCTGGTCGCCGTCTCTACGTCGGTTACACTGAGATCCCCCGCGTCTTGAATGGATTAGGCATTTCGATCCTCTCTACCTCTAAAGGCTTGAAGACCAATCACGAGGCCCGTCGCGAAAAGCTCGGCGGCGAACTCCTCGCCAACGTCTGGTAACCCAAGGAACCCTCCAACATGTCACGCGTAGGCAAAGTTCCCGTTATCATTCCCGCTAAAGTCAAAGTCGACATCAAGGACACCACCGTGTCGGTCGACGGCCCAAAGGGCAAGGTCTCCCGCACCTTCGCTCCTGTTGTCTCCATCACCGAGGCAGACTCCAAGGTCACTGTCCAGCCCCTCGACCAATCTCGTTTCTCTCGCGCTATGTTCGGCACCGCTCGTTCGGTGATCGCCGGCATGGTCAAAGGAGCTTCCGAAGGTTTCGTCAAAGAGCTCGAAATTCAAGGGGTCGGTTTCAAGGCTGCCCTTAAGGGTAAGCAACTTGACCTCGCTTTGGGTTATTCCCATCCAATTCTTTTCGATATCCCCGAAGGTATCAAAATCACCGTCGCCGAAGGCACCAAGCTGAAGGTTGAGGGCGCCGACAAGCAGCTCGTCGGCATGGTCACCTCGCAGATCCGCTCCTTCTATCCGCCCGAGCCCTACAAAGGCAAGGGTGTCCGCATCGTTGGCGAGCGTGTCCGCCGCAAGGAAGGCAAGACCGTCGCCTAACGCGAACCGGCCTCCTTCTCACACTTCTAATCTACAGCCCAGGACCCCAGTCCATGAACACTATTCGCAAAGCCGACCTCCTGCAAAAACGCCGCTGGCGCATCCGCAAAAAGGTCTTCGGGAGCGCCGTCCGCCCCCGCCTAGCCGTCAAGTTCTCCTCGAAGCATATCTATGCCCAAGCGGTGGACGACGATGCTGGCACCACCCTCGCCTTCCTCTCCAGCCTGGATGCCGATCTCCGCGCCAAGAAACTCGCCGCCAACCTCGCTGGCGCCAAGGCCCTAGGCGAGGCCTTCGCTCTGAAGGCCAAGGCCGCTGGCATTGTTTCGGTCGTATTCGACCGTTCCGGTGCCCGTTATCACGGCAAGGTTAAGGCCTTCGCCGATGCCGCCCGCGCCGGTGGTCTTACCTTCTAATTCCCTTAAAATGAGCATTCCCACTCCTCCTGCCGCAACTCCCGCCCCCTCCGACAATCGCGAGGCCCGTCCGCCTCGCAGTGGTCAGGGCGGCCAGCGCGGCCCCCGTCGCGATAACCGCGACCAACAAAAGGACGACTCCGGTCTCTTTGAGAAAGTAGTTTTCATCAATCGATGCGCCAAGGTCGTTAAGGGCGGTCGCCGTTTCTCCTTCGCTGCCATTGCTGTTGTCGGCGATCGCGCCGGCAAGATCGGCGTCGGCTACGGCCGCGCCAATGAGGTGCCTGACGCTATCAAGAAGTCGACTGAAGGCGCCAAGAAGCACATGTTCGCAGTCAAGCTTAAGGGCGACACCATTCCGCATGAGGTCTTTGGCACCTACGATGGCGGCAAAGTCCTTCTTAAGCCTGCCACCAAGGGCACCGGCCTCATTGCCGGCGGCGCCGTCCGCGCCGTTCTCGAGGCCGCTGGCATTAAGAACATCCTTACCAAGTCGATGGGCTCCAGCAACCACATCGCCGTGGTGCACGCCACCATCGAGGCACTCCTCCAGCTCAAGACCTCCGAAGATTACGCCACGATCCGCAAGGCTTAAGCCTTCGCTTTTGCCATTATCCGAGTCCCGTGCGCCGTTCCTGGCGCCTCGGGGCGAACCACTAAACTAGGAAACACCTATTATGAAACTTCACGAAATGACCAACGTTGTTGGCGCCGTCCATCGCAAGAAACGCGTTGGCTGCGGCGAGGGCGGCGGCCACGGCAAGACCTCCGGTCGCGGCGGCAAGGGCCAGACTGCCCGCTCCGGCGGCTCCATCCGTCCTGGCTTTGAAGGCGGCCAGATGCCTCTTTACCGTAAGCTGCCCCACCGTGGCTTCAACAATTATGAGTTCCGCGTCGAATACGCGGTCATCAACGTTGGCGATCTAGACAGTCTCGATGCCTCCATCACTGAGGTGACCGCCGACGTCCTTGCCACCGCCGGACTGATCCGCGGCGGCACTAAGGCAGTCAAGATCCTTGGCAACGGCGAACTGAGCCGCGCTTTTACCGTGACTGCCGCTCGGTTCTCCGAGTCGGCCAAGGTTAAGATCGAGAAGGCTGGTGGCCGCACCGTTCAGACAGCTGAGGCCCTAGACGCTAACGCTATCTCCTCCGCAGCCAAGGCTTCTAAGCTGGCAGCTTTTAAGGCTGCTAAAGCCGCCAAGAATTCTTCCAAGGCCTGATCGCCCGCTCCATGTCGCGATTCAGTCACGAATCTGTGACATGACGCCTCTCTTGGGCGGGTGAGCGCCGAAACGCGCCCCCGCCCATTTTCCGTTTTTCGCCCAACGCTTTTACTAACGTGTTTTCCGCCTTCACCAACTCCCTGAAGATTCCCGAGCTCCGCTCCCGTATCTTCTATACCCTTGCGCTTCTCTTTGTGGCCCGCGTCGGCGCACACATCCCACTGCCCGGCCTTGACCCGAAGCCTCTGCAGGACTTTTTCGCCGCCAATGCCGGCGGCGCCAGCGGTGCAGTGGTGGGTTTGTATAATATGTTCACCGGCGGCGCCCTCCTTAAGGGCGCGGTGTTCGCGTTGGGTATTATGCCTTACATCAGCGCATCGATTATTTTCCAATTGATGAGCGCGGTCATCCCTGGGCTCAGTCGCCTCCAACAGGAAGGCGATGTTGGCCGCCAGAAGCTGACTCAATACACCCGCTACGCTACCGTTTTAATCTGTCTCATCCAAGGCACTCTTCTAATCCTTACCCTAGAGAATCCATCCCGACTTTTCCAAGGCTATGACGTCAACACCTATGGCCAGATCGTGATCGCTGGGCATGCCACTTTCCTTCTAACCTCGGTCATTTTCCTCACCGCTGGCACGATGGTCCTGATGTGGCTTGGCGAACAGATCACTGCCCGCGGCATCGGTAACGGCACTTCCTTGCTTATTACCATTGGCATTCTGGCTGATATCCCTGGCGCCGCCAACACGCTCTGGAATCTGATCAACCCAGCCGTTGGCGTGAAAGGCCTCGGTGCTCCCCAGCTCATTGTGATGCTGATCCTTTTCCTAGTAGTCACCATGGGCCTAATCGCCGTCGTGCAAGGCCAGCGCAAGATCCCCGTCCAATACGCAAAACGCGTAGTCGGCAACAAAGTCATGGGCGGCCAAAATTCTTTCCTGCCGCTCAAGGTGAATTACTCAGGCGTCATGCCTGTGATTTTCGCCAGCGCCATTCTGCTCTTTCCCCAGCAGATTTTTTCCTGGCTAGGCGCCGCATTCGATCTCCCTTTCTTGGTCGAGTTCGCCCAGAATCTCGTCAGCGGTCACTGGGTTTATTACGTGGTGATGGGCTCATTGATTCTGTTTTTTAGCTACTTCTGGGTATCCGTGATGTTCAAGCCTATCCAGATCGCTGATGACCTTAAGAAATACGGCGGCTATATTCCCGGCGTCCGCCCCGGCGAGCCTACCGCTAGGTTTCTTGATTTCGTGATGACCCGCCTGACCTTGGCAGGTGCGGTCTTCCTGACAATCATTGCGGTATTTCCTGATCTGCTGATGAATCAACTCAAGGTTCCGCATCGCATAGCGATTTTCTTTGGTGGCACCGGCATGCTTATCACTGTCGGTGTCATTCTCGACACTATGAAGCAGGTTGAGACCTTCCTGCTTCAGCGCCATTACGATGGTTTTCTCAAGAAGGGTCGCGTCCGCGCTCGTGGCGGAAATGTAGCCACTGCCCTTAACGAGGCGGCAGATATGCAGACCGTCGGCAAGCTATGGCTCGTTCTCGGCATTATCTTTGCCGTTGGTATCGCCGCGTGGCTCGTTAAAAAATAAAAAACGCATCCGCTGAAAAAGCTGCTTTACACGCCGCCGCGTGTGTGATTCATCTTATAACTCTTTTCTTTTCGTGAACCACAGCTCTGCAAAGCTGTTGTTCCTCGATAAGACGACCGCACTCCACGAGGAGTGGTCGAACCACCTTCGTTCTTTGCACATTGAGCACGTCTCTCCCGGCGCTTTGGTAAGCTGGGAGATTTGTCGCCGCTCGCAGCTTGGCCAATCCGCTGAGCTCGCTTTGCAGCGTGGGACCCCCGTCCCCGCCGAAACCATCGTCGCCCTCGTGCGCCGCTGGTTCATGGCGCGCAAACCCGATGCGGGATTCGCCCTTACCGGCTTCCCGGCTACGTTGCTCCAAGCCCGTATCCTCGACGAGTGGCTCGACGCCCGCGACGAAAGTCTCGATGCTGTCATTGCCTCCGTGCCCGGCGCTACCGCGCGGGGCGAACTCGTCGACTACTACCGCACCCACGGCCTGCTCCTCGAGCCGGTCGTCGGCCCCGCCTCCTGCCCATGATTCCGATCAAAGATGCCACCGGTATCGCACGGATGCGCGAGGCCTGCGCGGTCGCCGCCTATGTCTTGCACGAGCTTAAAAAGCACGTGCGGCCCGGCGTCACCACTTACGACTTGGACCAGCTGGCAAAGGACCTGATCGCCTCTCGAGGCGCACGCAGTGCCTGTTTCGGCTATCAGCTTGACGAGCGTCGCTTCCCCGCCCACTCCTGCCTTTCGGTTAACGAAGAGGTAGTCCACGGCATCGGTTCTCTGAAGCGCGTCCTTCGCGACGGCGACATTATTTCCCTCGATATCGTGGTCGAGCATCAGGGCTACATCGGCGACAATGCTTTTACCCTTCCGGTTGGCGCCGTTGCTCCTGCCATCCAGAAACTACTGGACGTATCCCAGGAAGCGCTCGCCCTCGGCATCGCCCAAGCTCGGGTCGGCAATCGCATCGGCGACATCTCTCATGCCATCCAAGTTCACTGCGAAAAAAACGGGTTTGGTGTCGTTCGTGATCTCGTTGGCCACGGCGTCGGTGTTGACATGCACGAGGAACCCCAGATCCCGAACTTCGGGCGCAAGGGGACCGGCGCCAAGATCCGCCCAGGCATGACGCTCGCCATCGAACCCATGGTTAACCTAGGCACCTATCGCACCAAGTGCCTCTCTGACGGCTGGACGATCGTCACTTCCGACTCCGCCCCTTCCGCGCATTTTGAGCATACTGTCCTCACTCGCGAGGAAGGTCCCGAGATTCTCACCGTGCCCACCGCTGCATAGCTCCCATTTTTCTCCTTTCCTGTCCGTTTTCACCACAACAACCCAACTAACATACACTCCCTATGCCACGTCTCCTCGGTGTAGAAATTCCCGCGAAGAAGAAAGTCGCGTATTCCCTCCGTTACATCTACGGCATCGGTCCTGTCCGTGCTGATCAGGTGATCGCCGAAGCCGGCATCCATCCGGATACCCGCGCTGAAGCCCTTACGGAGGAGCAGCTCAATAAGATTCTCCACGTTATCACGGAGCACAAATGGGTGGTCGAGGGCGACCTCCGTCGTGAACTCACCGGCAACTTGAAGCGCCTTCAAGCCATTGGTTGCTACCGCGGTATCCGTCATCGCAAGAGCCTGCCTGTCCGCGGCCAGCGCACCCAGACAAACGCCCGCACCCGCAAGGGTCCGCGTCGCACTGTCGGCGTCACCAAGGCCAAGGAATAATTCCAACCCTTTAAATCATTACCACCATGGCCGAAGAGTCCAAGCCCGCCAAGAACACCAAGCCCGCCGCCGGCAAGCCCGCCGACGCCGCCGCCAAGGAGAAGGCTCCCAAGAAGGTCTCCGCTCCTGCTTCCGATAAACCCATCGCCGAAGGTGCAGCCCCCGCAGCAGCTCCCGAGAAGCCCGTCGAGTTGATCGGCGGCGTCGCTCGCCAGCCCACCGCTGAGGAGCTCCTGAAAGAGGAGCTCGGCACAATTAAAATCCGTAAGGCTAAGGGATCCAAGAACGTCTCAAGCGGCATCGCCAAGATTGCCGCCACGTTTAACAATACTATCGTCTCGATCACCGACCAAAAAGGACAGGTCATAGCTTGGTCTAGCGCCGGCAAGTGCAACTTCCGCGGCTCCCGCAAGTCCACGGCCTATGCCGCCCAAGTTGTTGCCCAAGATGCCGCCCGCAACGCCATGTCGCACGGCCTCAAGGACGTCGTCATCCACGTCTCCGGTCCGGGCCTCGGTCGCGACAGCGCCATCCGCGCTCTTCAGGCCATTGGCCTCGAGATTTCCTCCATCATCGACGTCACGCCCATTCCGCACAACGGCTGCCGTCCCAAGAAGCGTCGTCGTTGCTAAGCCGCGATTGTCCTTCACCCACGGATCAACCCTTTAACCTATAGGCACCTATCATGGCCCGCTATACCGGCCCCACCACCCGACTCAGTCGTCGTTTCAACACCCCGCTCTTTGGCGCCACCAAGGCGTATGAGCGCCGTCCCTATCCTCCCGGCCAGCACGGCCCCAAACTCCGCCGCAAGCTCTCGGAGTTTGCCGTCGGTTTGAACGAGAAGCAGAAGCTCCGCTACATTTACGGTCTGCTCGAGCGCCAGTTCCGCAAGACCTTCGAGACCGCCAAGCGCGAGCGCGGCGTCACCGGCGAGCGCTTCTTGCAGCTCCTTGAGACCCGTCTGGACAGCGTTATCTACCTCCTTGGCTTCGCTAAGAGCCGCGCCGCCGCCCGCCAGTTGGTTGGCCACGGCCATGTTCGTGTTAACGGACACAAGGTCGACATCGCTTCCTACGCCATCCAGGTTGGCGACGAGATCGAGATCCGTAACGCCGCCGCGTCCCGCCAGCTTGCTACTCGCAACCTTGAGGAAAACCGCGCTCGCGCCGTCCCAGGCTGGCTCGCCCTCAACGCCGAGGCCTTCAAGGCGGTTGTGAACCGACTCCCCACTCGCGAGGAGATGGTTCCTGAGATCAACGAGCAGCTCATCGTCGAGTTTTACTCGCGCTTCTAAGCCCCGGCCCATAGCCGTTCCCTTCCCCCTCTTCACCGCAGTATTCAACCACGCCATGCCCAAACGTCTCGGAAAGTTCGAACTGCCCAATAAACTCACCAAGGACGAGGCTTCTGCCACGCCCACCTACGGCAAGTTTACCGCCGAGCCCTTCGAGGCCGGCTACGGCCACACCATCGGTAACTCGCTCCGCCGCGTGCTCCTCTCCTCCATCGAGGGTAGCGCCATTTCGTCGATTAAGATCGACGGGGTGCAACACGAGTTCCAGTCCATCGACGGCGTCGTCGAGGATGTCTCCGATATCGTCCTCAACCTGAAGAAAATCCTCCTCGTTTCACAGAAACGCGACTCCTTTACTCTTCAGATTAAGGTCAACAAGGAAGGCGCCGTCACCGCCGCCGACATTCAGGCCGACGCCAACGTCACCATCGTCAACCCAGAGCAGGTTATCTGCACCCTCGACAAGGCGCGTCCCTTCCACGCCGAGATCGAGATCAAGACTGGCCGCGGCTACTACGCCGGCGAACAAAACAAGAAAGAGGAGCAATCCATCGGCGTTATTCCGATCGATTCGCTTTTCTCTCCTGTTCGCCTCGTGAAATATGCCGTGGAAGCCACCCGCGTTGGCCAGATAACAGACTACGATAAGCTCATTCTCGAAGTCTGGACCGACGGCCGCATCGATCCCGACGCCGCTCTTAAGCAGGCCGGCTCCATCCTCAAGCACCACCTCGACGTGTTCGACAAGGTGACCGACGAGACCTTCGAGTTCGACAACCAGCAGTCCGAGGTCAGCGAAGAGCAGAATAAGCTCCGTAAGCTCCTCAACATGTCGGTCAACGAGATCGAGCTCTCCGTCCGCGCCGCCAACTGCTTGAACAACGCCAACATCACCACCGTGGGCGAGCTGGCCATGAAGACCGAGCAGGAGATGCTGAAGTATCGCAACTTCGGTAAGAAGTCCCTCAACGAGATCAAGGACAAGCTCGAGCAGCTCGGCCTGTCCCTCGGCATGAAGTTCGACGAGCGCCTCCTCGAGGCGAAGAAAGAAGCCTGAGCGGATGTTCGATTTGCGATGGATGATGTTTGATGGGCTCTCGCCTGTCTCATCATTCATCTTACTTCGTGCATCTTCCCCATTTTGTCTCTCGCGCCGCCGAGTCGCCCTACGCTGCGCCTCGGTTGCCGATCGGGAGACTTAACCCAAACCTAAAGAAAAACACACCATGCGTCACAACAAACACCACGCCTCCCTCGGCGTCACCCGCGAGCACCGCAAGGCGATGCTCAGCAACATGGCCGCTTCCCTGATCGAGCACGGCAAAATCCAGACCACCCTCACGAAGGCCAAGGCCCTCCGTCCGTTCATTGAACGCGTTATTACTAAGGCTAAGAAGGCCTCGGTAGCCGCCGAAAAGAAGGATGCTCTTCATCTCCGCCGCATGGCCATGAAGGACGTTCGCGACGAGACTGCAGTTGCTAAGCTCTTTAATGAAAAGGTGAAGGAGTTCGCCAATCGCCCAGGCGGTTATACTCGTATCTACAAGCTCGGCACTCTCGGGCGCAACGACGCCGCGGAGATGGCTCAGATCGAGTTGATTAAAGCCGACGACCCCGGTTACAAGAAGACTCGCAAGCCTGCCAAGGCTAAAGCCGCTGCCGTCGTCGAGGCCGCTCCCGCCTCGCCCGCCGCCGAAACTCCTCCGACCGCCTGAGGCCCGCCTCGCGCTTCGAGCCGTTTCAACGCCGCGCCTTCCCTCCCGGGGAGGCGCGGCGTTTCTATTTTCCAATCAGTCCGGACGCTTGCCCGATCGGACCAACTTCGCTTCTCTACTCTCACGCCCACATGGATCTTGTTTCCGCCATGGTCATCTACAGTTGCCTCGTCGCCGCCGTTTTTCTCGGCCTATGGGGCTACTACGATCGCCGCGACCACGCCCGCTTCGAGGCCGAGCGCCGGCACGTGTCCTTCCACTGCGCGCACTGCGGTCATCTCTATTCCATCCAGGGCTCCCTGCCCAATTCAACCTGCCCTCGCTGTGGTCAGACCAACGACCGTCTCCGTTTCTGATCTTTTCCACGCTTCTTTTCTCGGCTCAGCTACGCCATTCTTCCGCCCCCGTCCCGTAGTCGATTCCGGTGTAGTTCATGGCGCCACCATTGCCTGATTGAAGAAAGCGAGGAACCGCATCGGCAAGCGCCAGCATTTGCTCCCGCGTGTGCTTTGTTGTGGTAGTGTCCTTCGTTAAAAGGATCATGTTTTTCCTTCGTTAAGTGGTTATAGGCCTTATCACTAAACCAATCACCACTATCCTTCTTTTCACCCTAATTCTTCAAGCACTCTCTCTTAGTTCGGCCCCAAAAGCGGGTTACGGCGTTCAATTTAAATCAATCACGAGACGAATAAAACTTTTTTGAAAAAAATTTTGCGAAACACCACCATTTATGTTTTACCATTCTCCTACCCCTTATGCAAAACCCCATAAACAAAATCGTAATTAAAACTCCATTACTGGCACTTGCTGCCCTTTTAGTTCCTTCGAAGGCATTTGCCTCTTCTGGAACTATTTTGCAATCGAATGATTTCGTTGGCGTATCATTTTGGATGATTTCAATGGCGCTCGTTGCCGCCACTGCCTTCTTCTTCGTCGAAACCCAACGCGTAACTGCAAAATGGAAGACTTCGCTGACGGTATCCGGCTTGGTGACTTTGGTGGCGGCGTGGCACTACTTCTACATGCGGGACGTCTGGGTGAACACTGGTTCCACTCCGACGGTGTATCGTTACATCGACTGGATGATCACCGTTCCACTGCTTATCGTGGAATTCTACTTGATTCTCTCGGCGATTACTAAAGTTCCCGCCGGCATTTTCTGGAGACTTATTTTCGGGGCTCTCTTCATGCTTGTCTTCGGGTTCTTGGGCGAAGCCGGCTATATGGCCGTTTTGCCGGCGTTCATCTTTAGTATGGCCGGTTGGTTTTTCATTATTTGGGAGATTTATGGCGGTCAGGCTGGAAAAATCAACGCGGAGTCATCCCCCCCATCGGTTCAGTCTGCGTTTAAGCTCATGCGTTCCATCGTGGTTCTCGGTTGGGCTATTTATCCTATTGGTTATTTCCTAGGTTATCTCACCGGATCAGGCCCAGAGAGCAGCATGAAAACTCTCAACATCGTTTATAACCTTGCAGATGTCGTTAACAAAATCGGCTTTGGCGTCATCATTTGGACTGTTGCCGTTTCTGAATCGGATAAGTTAGCCGCTAAGTAACGCGGCTATTTAACACCTACCAGACCACCATATTTTCGATGGTGGTTTGGTTAATTCGGTTCGGTATTTCGTCATGAGTTCACCCATGAGAGTTGCTGGGTTGGTTGAAACTCCTTCGTTCGAGCCAGAACTCGCCGAACTTGAGCAGTTCATGATTGCCGAGTTATCTGTCGCCGAAAAGTCTTCGACTCACCTCTCTTCTGCAGTTCAAGCCGCTCTAAATCATCTTGCCTCTGGCGGCCAGCGCGTCCGGGCCCGCCTAGGAATTGAAGCATCCGAAAGGCTGGGTCTTGCAAAAGACGACTGTATTATCATCGGAGCCACCGCTGAACTCCTTCACAATGCATCTTTAATTCACGACGACCTGCAGGATGGAGGCATGATCCGCCGAGGCCAACCCACCGTGCTTGCCGCTTTCGGCGCAGATGTGGCGATTCTTTCCGGCGATTTGCTCTTGTCGTCGGCTTACTCTGCGATCGCACAGTTTTCGCGACCCTCGATGATCGGCGAGATGACTCGCCTTGTCCACCGGCGGACTGCTCAAGTGATTCGTGGCCAATGCGGCGACATTTCAGCTCGCACGCATGCGGTCAGCGACACTGCACGCTATGAGCAAATTGTCGCCGGTAAATCTGGCGCCCTACTCAGTTTGCCGCTGGAACTGGCCTTGCTGGGAGCGGGCTTTCGCGATGCATTAGGCCTAGCGCAAGAAGCGGCAGAGTCGTTTGGGATAGGTTATCAAATTGTGGACGATCTCCACGACGCTGCTAGTGACGGGCAATTCACACTAAACCTGCTAAATGTCCTCTCCGCGGGACATTCCGAGGATGACGCCAATCGCCTTGCGCGCGAGATTGGAACGAGACATCTGCAATTTGCGATTTCAGCGGCAAACCGCCTGCCGAGGGGAGCTGGAGAATTGCTGGGAAAATTGGCCCGCGCTTTGAGCGAACGCCTCTAGTCCGCAGAAACGAACGCGATGAAGGCGATCGTTATCGGGGCAGGATTTGGGGGTATGGCGTCGGCTTTACGCCTGCGCGCCAAAGGCTACGATGTAAAGCTGATCGACCGTTGCCCGATGCTTGGCGGGCGCGCCCAAGTTTTTGAGCACGAGGGCTTCCGACACGACGCTGGGCCTACAGTTATCACGGCGCCGTTTCTTTTGGAGGAACTCTTTGGTCTGTTTGGTGAGCGGCTTGAGGACTCCCTGAGTTTAGTCCCGTTGCAACCATGGTATCGATTCGAGTTTTCCGATGGCGACCACTTCGACTACGGCGGCACACTCGATAAGACACTTGCCGAAATCAACCGGATCGAACCGCGGGACCAAAAGGGTTACCTCGCTCTTCTGGCCCATTCTCGCCGTATTTTCGACGTTGGGTTTACCGAGCTTTCAGCGCAGCCATTTGACCGCTTCACGACCATGCTGAGGCAAGTTCCGCGCTTGGTCGGTTTGCGCAACTATGAAACGGTTTGGAGCATGGTGCGGCGCCACCTTTGTAGCGAAAAGCTGCGCCAGGCCTTTTCGATTCAACCCCTACTGGTGGGGGGGAATCCGTTCGATACGACGAGCATTTACGGGCTGATCCATTTTCTCGAACGCGCCTATGGAGTTCACTTTGCCATGGGCGGAACTGGGGCGGTAACAGCCGCACTTGGCGCTCTGATAAAGCGCCACGGCATCGAAATCCAACTCGGCACCACGGTGGATTCCGTAGTCATTCAAAACGGCCGGGCCACGGGTATCCGCTTGGAAAACGGAACAGACCTAGAGGCCGACGTCGTTGTCTCCAATGCGGATGCCGCGCACCTTTACCGCAAGATGATCCCTCCCTCGCAGCAAAGGGTGTCAACCCGCATCAAGCTCGCGGCGGCACATTATTCCATGGGGCTATTCGTGCTCTATTTTGGAACCACCCGAACCTATCCCGAAGTAGCTCATCATACCATTTGGATGGGTCCGCGCTACCGCGAACTCCTTGACGATATTTTTCACCGTAAAATTCTGGCGGACGACTTCTCTCTTTATTTACACCGCCCGACGGCGACGGATCCGAGTTTCGCGCCCGCAGGGTGCGATAGTTTTTATGTGCTATGTCCGGTGCCAAACCAGCAGGCAAATCTCGACTGGGCCGCAGAGGCACCTCGGTTGCGCAACCGTATTGTGGCCGCCCTTGACCGCACTATACTCCCTGGACTGTGTGAAACTATCACGGCTGATTTTTACAAAACGCCGGACGACTTCGCCGGTGACTACCTAAGCGTGCACGGAGCGGGCTTTTCGATCGCGCCGCTTTTTCGGCAATCGGCTTGGTTTCGATTTCATAACCGCGCCGAAGGTATCGAAAACCTCTATCTTACGGGCGCCGGAACCCACCCCGGCGCCGGATTACCGGGCGTTTTATGTTCTGCCAAGGTGGTTGATGCTCTCATTCCGGAGGCGCGGCGGGAGTCCGCCACCGAATGACCGCGACGCCCGACTGCGCCCTCGGCCGGGCGGATCAAGCCCTCGCGCGGCAGGGGCGAAGTTTTCACTGGGCGCGCATGTTTCTGTCTTCGCGCCATGCCGCGCGGGCGACGCGACTTTATGGATTTTGCCGCGGTCTCGACGACCTGGCCGACGATGCTGGGGCGGCATCAGACCCTGGGGATGCCCTCGATCGGATTCGCGCCGCGCTTTCGATCGGAAGTTCCGCCGACGGTGACATCGCGGACGGAATCGAGTTATTTCGCGAGTGTTCCATTTCACTTGAGATTCCCAACGCGCTGCTCGACGGCCTGATCTCGGACCTCGGTGTGGTGCGAATGCAGGATTCCGGGGAACTGCTGCGCTATGCCTATCGCGTCGCAGGCACGGTCGGTCTCATGATGTGTGGAGCCTTGGACGTGGATCATCCGGCGGCCCGGCCCCACGCCATCGATCTGGGTATTGCCATGCAACTGACCAATATCTGCCGCGATGTCACCGAGGATGCACAGGCAAGGCGGCGTTACCTACCGGCTAACCTGATCGGAGGGGCTGAACCGGTCCAGTTGATTTCGCCCGACGAAGTTCTGCAGGCGCGCATCCGCGACACCGTCCGCGACCTCCTCGATTTAGCCGACCAATTTTACGCGAGCGGCGAAGCCGGTTTATCCTACCTTCCGCTACGCGCGCGCCTCGGCATTCTTGTGGCCGCGCGGGTTTATCGGGCCATCGGCACACGCTTGCGAGGGGAGAATTTTTCCACGTGGACCGGCCGGGTGTTTGTCTCGGATGCAAGCAAAGTTTTGATCACGGTCGGCGTATTTCTTACTCTCCCCCTTAACCGCACATTTTGGAGGCCTCTACCGCACCAAGCTACGCTGCACGCGGCGCTGGACGGTTTGCCGGGTGCCCATGCCCAGCCATGAAGCCCGGCGACGATCTCGTGATCTTGGGCGGTGGTTGCGCAGGCCTTAGTCTGGCCATGCGACTCGCCCAACTGGGCGAACAATGCCCGCAAACCATCATTATCGAGCCACGCGATAGCTATGCAAACGACCGCACTTGGTGCTTTTGGGATACCGCATCGGCCCAACACACCTCGCTCGTTCGGCACCGCTGGAATCGCTTTGAAGTGATGTCTGAGAACCGGCGTCTTGAAGTTGATTGCACGGCTTCACCGTATGCGATGATCCCGGCATCTGCGTTTTATGAGACCGCACTCAAGGCAGTCGCGAGCAATAGCCGCCTCCGTTTACTCACCGGAGAGAGATTAGATGGTGAGCCTGTCCGGCGTGGCGATCGCTGGGAAATCACAACCGCTCAGGGGGTGTTTACGCCCCGATGGATTGTGGACACCCGTCCCACCCGTCCGCCCCGGTGCGGCGACGCGCTTTTATGGCAGTCATTCCTCGGTCACGAAATCCTCTGTGAAACGGCGTGCTTTAATCCAGCTTGCGCCACGCTCATGGACTTTCTGCCCGGAACCGGCCAACGGATCATGTTCCTTTATTTGCTGCCCACCACGGAGCGACAGGCCTTGGTCGAGGTGACCTCATTTGCACCGGACCCCCTTGGGCCGGATAGCCTGCAACCGATGCTTACGAACGCGCTCGCCGCGAGGCTTAAGATCGCACTGCCACAGGTGATTCGCACCGAATCGGGTTCGCTGCCCATGGGACTTTCCACGGTTCAAGCCCCGCCTCATCCCGATTGGATTCGCGCCGGCCTCACCGGAGGCGCTGCGCGGCCCGCTTCGGGCTTCGCGTTTCAGCGAATCCAGCGGTGGGCCGACCAATGTGCCGGCCAACTTGCCCAAGGGCTGCGGCCCTGCGCGCAGCCTGCCGACCCGCGGCGAATACGCGCGATGGATGATCTATTTCTGCGAGTTTTACGGCGATATCCAGAAGCTGCCCCCGACCTTTTCATGCGACTCTTTGCGATGCGCGACACCTCCGCCATGGTTCGATTCATGAGCGATTGCCCTCGCTGGGTAGATTATTGTCATATCATACGTGCGTTACCCCCCGGCCTATTTCTGAGGGAGCTTGGGAAAACCCTGCTTTCATGAAAAAATTCCACTCAAAATCATTATGAACGCGCTACGCATTCAGGGACTTTTTTTTACCTCAGGCGCAGCGCTAGTGACCCTTGGTTCGCTTTGGCTGGGCCGGCTTCCGCCTCAGGTTGAATTGATCGTGGTTGCCGTATTGATCTTGGTGCTCGGCGTGCCCCATGGGGCGCTTGATACGATTTTCGCCAAGCAACTCTACAGCATTCGAACGCTGACCGGATGGCTGCAGTTTGCCCTTCTATACGTCTTACTGGCGGCTTTGGTCGTAGGGTTGTGGCTCTGGCAACCCGGCCTCTTTTTGCTGGGGTTCCTAATCATTTCCGCCGTCCATTTCTCCGGCGATCCACTTCCGCCTACACCGTGGCCGTCGCGCATGCTCTACGGCGGCAGTGTGATTCTGCTGCCAACGCTTTGGCACGCGCCGGAAATCGGCAGGCTTTTTGGTTTGCTCGTGGGCGACCACACGTCGTCGTCTCTGGTTCCTTGGTTACGGTTGCTCGCTTGGCCTTGGCTGGCCGGGCTTACGGTCTCCCTGCTCTGGCAAATCCGAAGAGATATCTGGACCTCATTGGAAATTGCCGCCGCCGGCGCACTTGCGCTCGCTGCACCGCCGTTGGTTGCCTTTGTCGTTTGCTTCTGCGGCATGCACAGCTCCCGCCATATTTTGAGGACGATGAGCTTTTCCGGCCGGTCCTCTTGGCGTTATGTCGCTGGGGCGGCATTGCTGCCGATGCTGGGTGTGCTGTTGGGCTCTGGATTGGCCTGGGGTTTTCTCCGTGACACCGCGATTGATGCGCGGGTGATACAAGTGGTTTTTGTCGGGTTAGCCGCATTGACCGTTCCTCATATGGTATTGGTAGAAAGGGTGCGTCTCTCGGGTTGGACTCGGAAGATGCCAGATTAATTTGGAGGCGGTATCTTTCTGCTAAATACGCGACTTTCTCGTCCTCACCACGTCAGAAGCGCTGAAGGGTGATATCATAGAGACCTATGCGTTTTTGATTGGTTTTACCGACCTGCTGCTACCTCCGGAACCACCAATAATACCGTGGGCCTATCTGTCGTCGGCAGCAGGGCAGTTTGGTGCTTTCCTAGGCGCTATTCCCCTCGCCTAAACCACCGCTCGGCCGCCGGCCCGCTCTTCCTCGTCCTTGCTGCTGCATACCCGCCGCAGGCAATAAGGACCTGCCCGCGCCTTCCTATCCTGCCGGCGCGGACGTAAACCTGTGGTTTCGATTATAAGTTTCGAGGAGTTGCTCTAAGGCTCGACGGATGAGGCAAGCACGCTTCCCCCCTGCAACGCTTCACGATTCAGGGCCTGCACCTAGGCCAGAACCAACGCTCCGCTAACCTGCAACGATTCGCCCGCCAGACTCTGGGCGAAAACAGCGTCGGGCTCGTCACTACCGCCTAGGCGCTCGAAGCCCAGATCGTAGGTGCCGATCGCGTCGCCCTCGCGTGCTTTTGGGCCCGCTATCTCCGCTTCCGGTATCTGTCCCATTCAAAATGTAGGCTGGCGCGTCCCTGCTTCTGCTCCCGTCATGAGAGTCTCCGCGCTCCCTCCCTTTAAGGACACGCCACAAGAGTTGAGGCGTGGTTTGTTGAACCTAGCATGATTAAATTCTAAATCGCGATTGGCGCCAATGCGATGGCGCAAAATGATACTGCGAATGGCGGCGGGAGAATCCCCGAGGTGCGCTCGTGAATTCATCGAGGCGATGGGCAAACCGCCAAGTGTGGCCTCAGATTGGGTCAGAGCGCGTCGATCGATCGCGGTTTTTGGAGTTGTAGGCGGGCTTCAGCTGAAAAACGACTCGCCGACAACTTACGCCTTCGCCCGGCTGCGTTTTTGGGTTTTTTCGTAGGGGTATTTCCCGCCCCGCCTTGCGCTTCTTTCTTGGCCCGCCTCGCACCATCCGGTTCGCTCTCCCTTTAAGCCCATGTCCCAGACTATCGCCGTCCTCGATTTCGGTTCTCAATATACTCAGGTTATCGCCCGCCGCATTCGCGAGTGCCAGGTCCTCTCGAAGATTTATCCCTTTGGCACTCCGGCCGCCCAACTCAAGGTCGACGGCGTCATCGGCGTTATCCTCTCCGGCGGCCCTAGTAGCGTCTTCGCCAAAAACGCGCCCATGCCCGACCGCGCTATCTTTGAGCTTGGTGTGCCCATCCTCGGCATCTGCTACGGCATCCAGCTCCAAGGCCACCTGCTCGGCGGCAAGGTCTCCAAGAGCACCCACCGCGAATACGGTCACGGCGTTCTCTCTCTTCAAAAACCCGGGCGCCTGTTCAAGGGCCTGCCGAAAAAACTCAAGGTCTGGAACTCCCACGGCGACCGCCTGATCGCCCTGCCGCCCGGCTACGCCGCCATCGGCACGACCGAGAATTCCGAGTTCGCCGTGATCGAGGACCGGAAACGCAATTACTACGGCATCCAGTTCCATCCCGAAGTCTTCCACACCGAGCACGGAATCGACGTCATTCGCAACTTCCTGCTCGGCATCTGCGGCGCCCAACAAGATTGGACAACGAAGGACTACATCGAGCACTCGGTCGCGACCATCCGCGCCCAGGTCGGCAAGGAACGCGTCCTCCTTGGTCTCTCCGGAGGCGTGGACAGCTCCGTTGCCGCCGCACTCATCCACAAGGCCATAGGCAAGCAACTCACCTGCGTGTTCGTGGACAACGGCCTCCTCCGTGCCGGCGAGCGGGAGCAGGTTGAGAAGCTTTATGCCGATCACTTCCACATCGACGTCCGCGTGGTTGACGCCTCGAAACTCTTCCTGAAGCGCCTCAAGGGCGTCTCCGAGCCTGAGGCCAAGCGCAAGATCATCGGCAATACCTTTGTCGAAGTATTTGAGAAGTCATTACGCTCAATCGGCGGCGCGCGTTGGCTCGCTCAGGGCACGCTTTACCCTGACGTGATCGAGTCCGTCGCCATCGCTGGCAACCCCGCCGCTTTGATTAAGAGCCATCATAATGTGGGAGGCTTGCCTGCACGGATGAAACTCAAGCTCCTTGAGCCCCTGCGCGAACTGTTCAAGGATGAGGTCCGTGCTGTTGGCGAAGCCCTTGGCCTCCCCCGCGCGGTCGTCTGGCGCCAACCCTTCCCGGGCCCAGGCCTCGGTGTTCGCGTCGCCGGCGACATCACCTCCGCCCGGCTCGACGTCCTGAAGGCCGCCGACGCCATCCTCCAGGACGAGATGATGAAAAGCGGCTATTACTGGAAGGTATGGCAGTCTTTTGCGGTGTATCTTCCGGTGAAATCAGTCGGCGTAATTGGCGACGAGCGTAACTACGCCGATGTTATTTCCCTGCGGATTGTTGAAAGCCGCGATGCCATGACCGCCGATTGGGCGCGTCTGCCTTACGAACTGCTTGCAAAGATTTCCTCGCGCATCACCAACGAGGTCCGGGGCGTCTCCCGTGTCCTTCTCGACATCAGCTCTAAACCCCCGGCGACCATCGAGTGGGAGTAAGGCCTACTCTCTTCTTTTTTTTGAGATCACAGTCTGCCGGGAACTAGCAGACTCAATGGCTTTCCCAGTCTGTGTTCCCAACATGATAAAGCTGTCTTTCCGATTCCGTTACCTCCTCTGCGTCTTTGGCCTCGGCCTATCTGCTATCGCTCAACCGGCCATTCTGGAGAAGGCCCGTGCTTACCTAGGATCTGAAAGCGCACTTTCGGCAGTCGAGAGCCTCCGGTTTATTGGCGAACTTGAGATCGTAGACTTTGGCCAGTCCGCCGGCGATGTTGCCAAGATCGAAATTATTTTTCAAAAGCCTTACCGTCAACGTATAACGGCGACCAATCAAAGCCGATCAGAGATCACGGCTTTAGATGGCTACGATGCTTGGCAACGGGTGACCAGCGATCAGGACCTGAGCCGATGGGAGGTTAATTTGCTCGGCTCTGATCAAATTAAGCGACTCCGCGCCAATACCTTCGAAAATCTATCATTTTATCGTGGCCTCGAGCAGTGCGGTGGCCATGTCGAAGATCGTGGCGAACTCACCGTGGACGGTGTCGCTTGCCACAAACTCGCTTTCGTGCACGGTCCAGGCATCGTATTTACTCGCAGTTTTGAAGTTGCGACCGGGCGCCTCCTATTGACTGAGACCGAAAGCGGCACCCAAATACGCGAAGAGGGTGAGATTCGTTCAGGTGAGCTGCGGTTTCCTAAGCGCATGATCACTAATAACTTGCTTCCAGATGGCAATAAGCGAATAATTCGAGTTACCTTCTCTTCGGTTGAGGTAAACCCACAGCTGGATGTCGCCAGCTTCGCTATTCCAACCCTGCGCGAATAAGCTATTGGCGCCCGTTCCGTCCGGTCTCCTTTTGCCGCGACGTATTTGGTCGCGGTTTTGGCTTTCTCCCCCCTCTTTGCAAATTCCCTGCTCGCGCCGCTGTCACGTCTCTGACACGTATCCGTTTTTCAGTTTCGTTCTCCCTCTGATCAACCGTCATCTCGAATTCCAGCCGTGCGCGTCATCCAGTCCGCCTCCAAGACCTTCGAATCCGAAATTGCCGCCTTTTGCCGTGGCGCCACTGTTCCCAAGGAGATTCACGATAGTGTAGCTGCCATCCTTGCTGACGTGCGTCAACGCGGGGATGAGGCCGTAGGTTATTACGCCGCAAAATTCGACGGGGCTAAACTACGCGCACGCGACTTCCGGGTTAAGCCGACCGACATCGCCGCCGCCGCAAAACGCCTTCCCGCCCCTGATTTCAAGGCCCTCAAAGCCGCCCACGAGGCCATCTTAGACTTCCACGCCAAAAGCCTCCCCAAGGACTGGCAGGCTAAGAATCCTCATGGTGCCATCGTCGGGGAAAACTTTTACCCGATCCGCCGCGTTGGCCTCTACGTGCCCGGCGGTGAGGTCCCTTTGGTCTCAACAGTCCTGATGACCGCTACCCTCGCCAAGCTCGCCGGTTGCCCCGAGATTGCAGTTTTTACCCCCTCCAATGCGTCTGGCAAGGTGGCCGACGGCACCCTCGCCGCACTACATCTCGTTGGCATTGAGGAAATCTATTGCATCGGCGGTGTTCAGGCCATCGCCGCCGCCGCTTTCGGGACCCTCAGCATCCCTGCCGTGGATAAAATCTTTGGCCCGGGTAACGCCTATGTGTGCGAGGCTAAACGTCAGGTATTCGGGACCATCGGAGTCGATTCGCTACCCGGCCCTAGTGAAGTGATGGTGGTGGTCGACGATACCGCGGATCTCGCCTTCGCCGCCGCCGATTTGCTGGCTCAGGCCGAGCACGGTTCAGGCCGGGAAAAGATCTACCTTATCGCCTCCGATGCCGCTATCCTCGAGACTGTGCGCGCCGAGCTTACTACCCAATTAAAGTTCGTTTCTCGCGCCGAAAAGATCACCAAGGTTCTCGCCTCCGGCTTCGTTGGCATCGTCGCCAAGTCCGCAGAGGATATTGCCCGCGTAGCTAACTTTATCGCACCCGAGCACTTAGAGTTGATGGTCAAAGAGACCCTGCAAAAGAACCTCCTCAAAACCATCACCACCGCCGGTGCCATCATGCTCGGCAATCATACTCCGACCGCTGTGGGCGATTTCACTGCCGGCCCCAGCCATGTCCTGCCTACTGGCGGCGCCGGTCGCTTTTTCAGCGGATTGCGCGTTGCTGATTTCATGCGCCGCACCAGTATCATTAAATACGATACGACCTCGATTAAGAAATCAGCCCCCATCGTCGCTGCCTTCGCCGCAATGGAGCGCCTTGATGCTCACGGTCGCAGCGTGAAGATCCGCGCCGTTTGAGGTGCGTTTTAGGTGAGCGCGCCAATATTTCACGGTTCAGATGTCAGCTCGACGTAGATTTTGCGCATCCACGTTTTGTTTAAAGCGGTAATATCCTAAATCTGCTCTCTGATTCCCGGCTTACGACCTTTTCTTTTCATGCGTTCTCCGACCGAATTCGCTCTGCCGCACGTCGCGGCGATGCACGCTTATACGCCTGGCCTTCAGCCCACCGAACCTGGCTGGATCAAGCTCAACACCAACGAGTGCCCGTATCCGCCGAGCCCACTCGCTGCTGCCGCCATCGTCGCTGAACTCACCGGACAAGGCGAAGCACTCCGCCTCTACCCAAACCCTAAGGCGGCCCCTCTGCGCAAGCTTGTGGCCCACCTCCACGGCCACAGTCTCTCCGAACAAAACGTGCTGATCGGCAACGGATCTGATGACGTTCTAAATCTCCTTGTGCGCGCCTTCGGGGGCCCAGATGCACCGACTGCCTTTACCCTGCCGAGCTATTCACTATACCCAGTGTTAATCGCCATTCAGGGCGGTCGTGCTGTGCCCGTGCCCTTCGACCGTGAAATGAAACTTCCGGTCGGCGCCCTCGCCGCTACATCCGCTCGCGCTTGCTTCCTTACCTCGCCCAACGCGCCTACGGGCGTAGGTTTTTCCAACGCTGAGATCACCGAATTGCTCTCGCGTTTCGCTGGTGTGCTCGTGCTCGACGAGACCTACGCGCCCTTCGCACGCGAAAACGCGGTCGCCCTGCTAGCGACTCATCCTCGCCTCATCATCACCCGTTCGCTTTCCAAGGCTCAGGGCCTCGCTGGCCTCCGTGTGGGCTACTGCCTAGCGCATCCTGAGATCATCGACCTGCTCGATAGTGTGCGTGACAGCTATAACGTCAATCGCCTGAGCCAAGTTGCAGCTGCGGCAGCACTCTCCGATGGTAGTTATTACGCCGCAATCATCGGTAAAATCATCCGCACGCGTGATTATTGGTTTGGTGAATACACCCAGCGCGGATGGTTTACCTATCAGAGCCAGGCGAATTTCCTCTTCACCGAGCCGAAAAATGCCCTCGGAGAGACCGGATCTGCTGTGGTTCGCTCCCTCTATAATTTTTTGCTTTCCCGGCGTATTCTTGTGCGCAATTTCCCTAATAACCCGCTGACAGAAAGTTTTTTGCGTATTAGCGTAGGAACCGATGAAGAGATGCTCCAGGTAAATGAGGTTATCGATTTATGGTTATCGGCATCGCTTAACTTATAGTTTCTGGAACTGAGAGAGAAGAAGTTCGATTACGTGACACTAAAAAAACGATGCCAAACGCCATGAACGACAAATAAATCTGAGCAGTATTTTTGGTCTAAATTTACCAGCTAATTTTGCGTATAATCCTGAATGGATGGACACGAGTTGAGCCATTACGGAGAGACTCAAAGAATGAAAGAAACAAAGCATACGGATACGAGGAATCCGAGGCTTTAGGAAACGTTCCGGCAGCAAGCGGTGCGCATGTGGAAGCAAAGCGGGAAGTCAGCGTAGCTGACGGTAGAAGGAACTTGAGATAAGCGTATTCCAGCTATCGATTGGAACTTGGAGCGTTAGATGGTCTGGCTACTTCTGCAAGATAGCCAAGAAGCGTTTCAGGCCGAGATCAAATTGCTACGCTGAGAGTTAGCGAGGATCAACGAGCATGCGGATAGTCTTTAAAAGCTGCGAGCATCCTCGCCGCACCATGGCGCAGCGGTATGCCCGAATTGAAGCGATGAACCACGAGCGTCCGATCAAGGCGATGTGCTAGCCGCAACTACTTAGCCCAGCTGATGACGGAATGCGGGCTGAAAGGCCGGCAAGACCGTCGTTACCGGGTGCGCAAGACCAACAGCGACAAAGTAGAAGCCCTCCGATAGCTGTAATACTTGGCGGTAGGCCTGAACTTTTTAGCCGACCCCAAATCGGCTGGGCCCTTAAATCGAGCTTGGCGACCGCGTTGCCTCTGGCCGTCCTGCATGTGGCCCTAGGACGCCGACCCGGGGCCGGCCTGTTTCATCACTCTAATCGCGGTTGTCAGTATGCCTGTGCGGACTATCTCGCCACCTTGGCCGAGCACGGTGACATCAGCCGCCAAGGCAACTGCTACGACAACGCCACCATGAAACGTTTGGGAGCACGCTCAAACACGAGTTGATTAACCGCCGGCACTTTGCCACCCACGACGAATCCGTAAACAAGACCTTAAATTACATCGATAGCTTTGAAAGCCGAACTCGCCTTCACTCGGCCCACGGTTTCCAAAGTCCTCTCGCCTACGAATCCAACCTCACCGAACATCATATCCCGCCCTTCGCGTGTCCGTTTTATCGCGGGAAGCTCACCTTGGGCTTTAAGCCAACGTGATGAATCGATTAAAAATCGTAAAATTAACATAAGAATATCGGGAATAAATTTCATTTAATTCATTCATCAATCGTTATTTATAAAATAAACAAATACGGATTAAAAAAGGAGCTTGTCGAAGGAGAGATGGTTTCCATTGTCCGCCCTCCCATCGATTGGCGGGTGAGAGTCCGCGAGTCGAAGGGGTGTTCATTGCAGGAAGGCCTCTGAAACTTTGTTGGTGATTTTGAAAAAAGTCATTGACGGAAGAACTGAGGTTTGGTTGTTTTGAACTCTTTCCCCTAAATCGGGAAGCGATCTTTGAAAAATACATTGTGCGATTGATTGGGACCCCCAATCAAAACTTATTAAACAATGGTTCTTTTGCCTTAGGGCGAAACGA
>Ga0214921_10000190_pt1 | contig 120646 bp, 106 predicted proteins | sample LL1505_MetaG_FD_177992 | JGI IMG/M metagenome (GOLD analysis project Ga0214921, IMG submission 177992) | Freshwater microbial communities from Lake Lanier, Atlanta, Georgia, United States - LL-1505 | ecosystem: Environmental > Aquatic > Freshwater > Lake | place: USA: Georgia | collected... | reverse complement strand
GACCATTTTGTAATAATAATTTGATTGCTTTATAAGCATATCTTTCAGGATTATTACTAGCACCCAACACAAGCGTCTTTTTCATTTTCAGCACATTAAGATAAGCAAATATATAAATATTTTGCTTTTCTTAATGTGATTTTGGGTGTAAACTTAATGTTAAATAGCATAAAAAAGACATCCCTACGAATGTCTTTTTTAAAACAAACAATAATCTTGAGTTTAAATATACTTTACAAATAAAACCATCTGAATACCAGTTATCAAAATATGAAAAATTTGATAACCAATTAATAACCATCCATTTTTTCTACGTTCTGTAACTTCTTCATTTTCATAATTATGTTTGTATTTGTAAAAATTATCGGATACATGCTTTTCAATAAACTTATTATATAAATGAATGTATATTCCACATAATAGAAGAATAAAAAAAAAGATTAACACAGAGTTATCTTTTTTATTCTCAATTAACTTGATTTCAATATTAAACTTGTTGAAAATAAATACTATTATTAAGACTATATTGATAAAAATTAGCATAAATGGAGTTGCAACTACATTTTGAGAATTTTTATTATTTAAACCAGAGTAAGGAAATAGTAACTCATAAAAACACCGAGATCTGTAAAAATAATATCTAAAAAAAAGAATTATTGATTTTTTTATTTTTGAATCCATACTTATTTTATTCCTATTTTTTTAATCTAATTATTCTATTAAAAAAGATTCTTTTGTCAACTTTATGTATAATTTAATCCATTCAAATTTTAAAACAAAGCATTGTTTTAAATGCTTATATTAAAGATATTATTTAAAATAAAACAAAAATAGCAAAAAAAAGACATCCTTACGAATGTCTTTTTTTAAACTGATTACCGATAACTGAAAACTATCTAGACTTTATTAAAGCTTGCTCAACATCAGCAATAATATCGTCAATATGCTCTAAACCAACTGATATTCTTATTAATCCTGGGTAAATTCCCACTTGTGCTCTTTCAGCATCAGATAATTTTGAATGTGTAGTTGATGCAGGGTGTGTTGCAATCGAACGACTATCTCCTAAATTAGCTGAGAACAATATCATATTCAGTGCATTTAAGAAGTTTCTACCTCTATCAACTCCTCCTTTTACATTGAAAGTTACAATTCCACCACCAGCTTTCATTTGTTTTTTTGCCAATTCATAATTTGGATGCGATGGCAAAAATGGATATTTAACTGATTCAATTTCAGGATTTGTTTCAAGATATTGAGCTAATTTCAACGCATTATCGCAATGTCTATCCATACGAACTGCCAAAGTTTCTAAGCTTTTCGACAAAATCCATGAATTAAATGGCGACATAGCTGGACCTGAATGACGAGCAAAAAATCTCAATTCTTTGATTATTTCTTTTGAAGAAACTATTACTCCTCCAATTGCTCTACCTTGGCCGTCAATGAATTTAGTTGCAGAATGCGTAACAATATGCGCTCCCCATTTAATTGGTTGTTGCAAATAAGGTGTTGCAAAGCAATTGTCAACATTGATAATTAAATTATGTTTTTTAGCCAAAGCACCTAACCACTCCAAATCAATTAAATCTAGCGCTGGGTTTGATGGCGTTTCAATGAAAATCACTTTTGTATTAGGCTGAATTAATGCTTCCCACTCTTCAGGTTTGTCAATATCAGCATACGATGAAGTTATTCCCCATTTAGGTAAAATCTGCGTAAGTATTTGGTGACTAGAGCCAAACAAAGAACGAGATGCCAATACATGGTCGCCAGATTTTAACAAACCAGCCAAAGAAGTAAACACCGCCGACATACCCGATGCCACAGCAATACCATCTTCAGCTCCTTCCATTAAGCAAATTTTTTCTACAAATTCATTGTTATTAGGGTTTGAAAAACGAGTGTAAAGATTCCCTGGAATTTCATCTGCAAATAATGCTCTACCTTGTTCTGCATCTTCAAATACAAAACTTGAGGTCATATAAATGGGTGCTGAATGTTCTCTATTTTGCGAACGTTCAGTTTGTGTACGAATTGCTAAGGTTTCAAAATTTGCCATAATCTCTGAATTTTAAATTATATTTTTTACCACATAGGAACATAGGTTTTATTTATTAATCATTAATACCATGTTCCTTTATAGTTAATTTTCAATATTTAGGTAAATCACTAAAATATTCATTTACAAATATTTTTTGCCCTTCTTTAAATATGTGAGAGCAATTGAAATTTATTAAAATCCCTTTTGGAGATTTCAATAGTTTCATATAGGTTAGAAGCTGCGCTTCATAAACTGGTATAAATTCTTGAACAGATTTTAATTCAACAACTATAGCATTTTCAACAAATAAATCACATCTAAAATCTATATTCAAGTCTTTACCCTTATAAATCACAGGAATTTTCATCTCTGTTAGAAAATTTATTTTCCTATGTATTAACTCTTCTTTTAAACATTGGAGATATACACTTTCTAATAAACCCTTTCCCATAATCTTATGAACTTCAATAGCTCCTCCAATTATTTCATAAGTCAACTCGTCTAAATATTTTTTTGTAATCATTTATCCTATGTTCCTATGTGGTTAAATTTTTCAAACTAATAAATCCAAGCTCATTGGTAGCATTAACAAAAATGGCAATGCTAAATTGTATTTTAAGTTTTGATATTCAACACCTAATCGTCTTAAATTATTATAATAGGTTTGATGTTGCAAATAGTAGTTTTTCTCACTTTGTAGAAACCAAGCTTTTTCACCCAAATGCTGAGCAATAAACCATTTTTCTAACAATCGAGCTGAACGTCCATTGCCATCATTCCAAGGATGAATTTTAACAAACACCAAATGAATAAATGAAGCATAATAAAATACTTCTTCTATCGATAATTTTTGATTCAATAAATAAGATAAGTCTTCATAAAACTTATCCATTTCAGAAACAACTTCATAAGGTGTCGCTGCCACATATTCAATTCGACCATCATCAGAAGCAACATACATATTTTGGGTTCTAACTTTCCCTTGATACGATTTTGCAACTATATTTTTTGATAATAATTTGTGTGCTAATGCTATATTTTCTACAGTAAGCTTGTTACTTTTTGCAAAAATATAAGCATCATACAAATCATCTATTTTCTTAGTATAATCAGGATGAAATTGAATTCCCATCCCTTTATGTTTGATGTAACTATCTAACTCTATATTTTCTCCTTCTATCTTACTGCTGAATACAGAAGCTACAGAAGTATAAAAACTAAATGTATCAGTACTAATTTCAGCATCTTTTAATGCATCAAATTTTTCACTCAATGAGCCAACTTGCTGCAAATAATCTTGAAGTAATTCGGTTTTAATGAGTTGTAATTTATCCATTAATTTGGTTTAAAATATTTTGTACCGAATTAGTTTCTAGTTTAGAAAAAGCAAACCATTTTTTGCCTAAATCTTTCAAGGATGCACCTAAATGATAAACTATTTCATTATCTATAATCAAAAAGCGATCATGACTTACGGTAAATGTTTTTAATTCAAAATTACCATAATGTTCATTTGCTTTTTGAACATCCAATATTATTTGTTTACTATCCGACTTAGAAAGCAAACATACTTTAACTTCTTTATTTTTTTTAGCTAAATGTATTAGAGTAGTTTCATCTATGTAATTATCAATCAGTGCTATACTTTTTTTAGCCGAGCGAATAATTTTAGAAGCAAGTTCATAAGCATCAAACACTTGTCCATCAAAGAAAACCCCTTGAGTAGGAATTAAGTGAGTATTGATTTGCAAATCAATTTTGTTTACTTTTTTAGAAAGTTCTTCTAAATTATCTTCAATACGGTCAATTCTATTATTTATAGCATAACCCTTTAATAAATAATCTTTTAATACTCTTGTAGCCCAAATTCTAAATTGAGTTCCTTGTTTAGATTTAACTCTATAACCAACTGAAATGATGACATCTAAGTTGTAAAATTTAGTGTAATAATTTTTACCATCTTTGGCAGTTGTCAAGGATTCCTTGACAACTGAAATTGGATCTATCTCACCTTCTTTAAAGCAATTATTAATGTGTAAACTAATATTTTGCTTTGTTTGATTAAACAAAATAGCCATCTGTTGTTGATTTAACCAAACGGTTTCATCATCAACCCTTACTTCAATATGCTCGTCAAGCTCATTGGGAGTATATAATACTATTTCGTTTTTCATATTTCAAAGGTTAAACTACTCAAAACTCTATACCTTGTATTCAGTACCATTTACCTCCCAAGTATAAGTAATAGTAGCAGTTTTCTCCAACGTTTTAGCAACAGAACAGTATTTATCCATTGATAATTGCACTGCTTTTTGTGCTTTATCAGGGTCAATTTCACCTTCTAGCACAAAATGAACTTTAATATTTTCAAACAAAGAAGGTTCTTTTCCTGCTTCTCTTTGTCCATCTATTTGTATGTCAAAACCAGTTACGGTTTGGCGTTGTTTTTTTAAAATACTAATAATATCAATGCCGCTACAGCCACCAAGCCCTGCCAACAACATTTGCATAGGTCTGAATCCTAAATTTTGACCCCCAATTTCAGGAGAACCATCTATTTGTAAAAGGGCTCCATCTTCGTTAGATGCCTCAAAATGAACCGCATCATTTTTTCTTTTTAGGTTGATTTGCATATTGATTGTATTTATTTACTTAACTCCAAGCATAATAATTATGTTCTAAATCGAGTTCGAAACCTTCTCTTTTATAAAGTTGGTTTGCAATTTCATTCGTTTTTACTGTTTCTAAAATTAAACCAGCAGAATTTGTTTCGTTGGCAAGTTGCTTTGCTTTTGTGATTAATTCTTTTGAAATTCCTCTCCCTCTGTAAAAAGGCTGAACAAATAAGTCATTTAATAACCAAAGCTTTTTCATTCTAGTAGAAGAAAACAAAGGATATAGCTGAATAAAGCCAACTAGTTGATTATCTGCTTCCGCAACAAATATTTCAGCATCTTTATTTTCTATTCGTTCAGAAATAAATTTATAAGCACTTATTAAATCAGAATTACATTTGTAAAATGCTCTATATTCTTCAAATATTAAAACTAAATTATTTAAATCATCATGGGTAACACTTCTAATATTCATTTAAAGAATAACTAATAACCAACAACAAATAACTATTTATCACAAAAGTAAAATTAAATTTGCCAAAAGAGAAATAAAAACGAATAATATATCTAAAAAAGATTTTATTTTCATTTATTCAGAATTATATTTTTCAAAAAGCATTTTTTTTGTAATTTTGTATTCTATCTATTACTTTTATAGAAATAATTAATTTACTCAAATGGCATTAGTTTTAGACCCTAACATAAACCCTGATTCTGTACTAGATATTCAAGAATTAGATGAAAAAATTGGTAAGTTCGTTTCTGGAGAGCTTGATTCTGAAAAGTTTAGAGCCTTTAGATTGGCAAGAGGTGTTTATGGACAAAGGCAATTGGGCGTACAAATGATTCGTATTAAATTACCTTATGGTAGAGTTACGCCCACTCAATTGGTTCGCATTGCAGACCTGTCTGACGAATATGGAAGCAGTAATTTACACGCTACCACTCGTCAAGATATTCAAGTTCACTATGTAAAATTGGCCAATTCTCCTATGTTTTGGGCTAAATTGGAAGAAGTAGGTGTAACATTGAGAGAAGCTTGTGGCAATACGGTAAGAAACGTAACTGCCTCAGCTACTGCGGGTATTGACCCAGAAGAATTATTTGATGTAACGCCTTATGCACATGGAGTTTATAAATATTTTTTAAGAAATCCTATTTGTCAAGAAATGGGGCGTAAGTTTAAAATCGCTTTTTCATCATCTGATAAAGATTCGGCTTATGTATATATTCACGATTTAGGATTTATTCCAAGAGTTCAAGATGGCAAACGTGGATTTAAAGTAGTGTTGGCTGGTGGACTTGGTGCTCAGCCATTTATGGCACATGATGTATTTGAATTTTTACCTGAAACGGAATTGATTTCTTTCACAGAAGCTGTTTTAAGAGTTTTTGACAGATATGGCGAAAGAACTAGAAGACACAAAGCAAGAATTAAATATTTATTGAATGAAATTGGTTTAGAGGCTTTTATGAATTTGGTAAAAGAAGAACAAAAAGCCTTGAAATACAACAATGTACAATTAGAACTTGAACCACTTGAACCAATTGGAGCTGTAGAAATTGCTGATTTTGTAGCTGAAGCTCCAATCAATGCAGAAAAATATGATAACTGGTACAAAACCAACGTGTTTGAGCAAAAACAAAAAGGTTTTTACGGTGTAAATATAAAACTTACCAATGGCGATTTAAGCTCAGATTTATCTCGCAAGTTTGCCGCTGTGGCTTCAAAATATGCCGCAGACGACATTAGAGTAACTGTAAATCAAGGTTATTTATTAAAGTTTGTAAAACCTGAATACTTGCCTAATTTATTTAATGAGTTAGAAGCACTAGGTTTAGCAAAACCAGGTTTTGACTCCATTTCTGATATTGTGGCTTGCCCAGGAACTGACACTTGTAACCTTGGTATTGCAAGTAGTTATGGATTGGCAGTTGAAATAGAAAGAGTTTTGACCGAAGAATATCCAGATTTAATTCATAACAATGATATTAAAATCAAGATTTCGGGTTGTATGAATGGTTGTGGACAACACTCTGCAGCTAATATTGGTTTCCACGGAATGTCGTTAAAAGCAGGAGAATTGGTGTTGCCAGCCATGCAAGTATTGTTAGGTGGTGGTTTTGATGGTAATAATAAATTTACCATTGCCGAGAAAGTTATTAAACTTCCTTCAAAAAATACGCCTAAAGCATTGACCATGATTTTAAACGATTATGAGGAAAATGCAATTGACGGTGAATATTTCAATGATTATTTCTTGCGTCAAGGAAAAAATTATTTCTACACTATGCTTAAACCTTTGGGTGGTGTAAAAGATTTAACTCAAGAATATTTTATAGATTGGGGCGAAGAACATGCTTATGAAACTGCAGTAGGTGTGGGAGAATGTGCCAATATGATTGTGGATTTAGTGGGGATTTTATTAATTGAAACCCAAGAAAAACTAAACAAAGCACACTTAGCCTTTGAAAAAGAAATCTTTGCAGATGCCATTTATCATGCTTACAATGTATTGGTAAACAGTGCAAAAGCAATGTTGTTGACAAAAGAAGTGGCTTGCAACTCTCAACATGGTATTATGAAAGATTTCGATACTCACTTTGTAGAAACGGGTGAAATTGCTATTGAAGGAGGTAGTTTTAAAGAATTAGTATTACAAATCAATAAAAACGAACCAACTGAAGAATTTGCTAAAGAATATATTGCGAAAGCAGCTAGTTTTATCAATTTAGTTACTGAGTTGAGAAATAAGCAATTAGCGTTGTAAATTGAATATAAAAAACTAGTAAAAATCCCTCTTTATTAAAAATAGAGAGGGATTTTTTTGTTTTTATAAAGTTTTAATTTAAAATACTTATTGTAATTTTGTTTTAGCACAATTCAAGACAATCCATCATTTTATGAACACCACCTTCACTTCTGTAAATGAATATATTACATCATTTCCAATAGAAATTCAAGATATTTTAGTCAACATCAGAAATATAATTCTGGATGCCTCTCCAGATGTAGAAGAAAGCATAAGTTACGGTATGCCAGCTTACAAATATTTGAAAAAACCTTTGGTATATTTTGCAGCCAACAAAAATCATATTGGGTTTTATGCCACACCTACTGGCCACCAAGCGTTTGCAAAAGAATTATCTACATACAAACAAGGTAAAGGTTCGGTTCAATTTCCTTATTCGTCACCCATGCCTCATGAATTAATAGCTGAAATTGTTAAATTCAGAGTGGAAGAAAATAGGCTTAAATTGAAAAAAGCATAGTATTTTAAATCATTTTCAATGCTAAATGCTTTTATGGAAGTGTTTTTTAATATTTTATTTTTAGCGTTGAATCTGAGATTTACTATTTGTTAATTTTTTATATTAAAGATTTTATAAAAGTTCAATACCAAAAGCAATTTTAAGTCCTAAAGCCCTATTCAATTGTGGTTTCGCAATTATTTTAGCATATTTACATTTGTTTTTATAGTTCATGTATAATATTTCAGTAGAAAATAGTGTTTCTTGGTGGTGGTTGTTGGCAGGAGTTGTATGCTCTGTTGCGGCGGTATATTTAATTGTTTCTCATAAAAAAACATTTAGTAAACTGCAATTAAACACTTTAGCATCGCTTAGGGCCATTGCAGTTATAGGTGTTTTTTTTATACTAGCCAATTTTAGTTTCAATTTCAATTTTAGTTTTTCCGAAAAACCAATATTTATAATTGCTGTCGATAATAGTAAATCGGTGGGAATGCTCACTACAAATGCTGAAAAACAAGCTTTAAAAACCAAAATTGACTTACTTACCTCTCAATTAAAAAACAAAGGGAATGTAAAATTTGTACCCATTTCTAATGAAAATGAGATTTATTCATTCAAAGGCAAATCATCCAACTTAGGCAAATTGGTAGATGAAATTGCAGAAACGTATGAAAATCAACATGTAGCTGGGGTTTATTTATTTTCTGATGGTATAATAAGTGAAGGAATTTCACCTACTTACAAAACCTATCCTTTTCCTGTTCATACCGTTGGCTTGGGAAATCCTACCCCACAAAACGATGTGAGTGTGCAACAACTTTTTTATAATAAATCGGTGTTGAAAGACAATGTTTTCTCTCTCAATGCTCAAATTTCTCAACATGGTTTCCAAAATGCAAGCGCCTCAGTTCAAGTTTGGCAAGGGAAAACTCTTTTGCAAGAAAAAACATTGGCACTTAATCAAAAATTAAACCCAGTTTCATTTGAAATTGAAGCCAAAGAGCTTGGTTTTAAAAGATTTACGGTGCTTGTAAAACCATTTAAAAATGAATTTACTGAAAAAAACAATGCAAGAGATGCTTTGGTGGAGGTGATTGAAGCAAAAGAAAAGATTTTGATTTTGGCTGTTGCTCCACATCCTGATGTAAATGCCATAAAAAAAGCACTAGAACAAAGCAAAAACCGAGCAGTAGAAATTTGTTTTGCTAGTTATCAAAGTCCTAAAAAACTAAATTATGATGCGGCTGTGTTGTATCAAATTCCTAATTATCAACGAATAGGAGCAGAGTTACTGCCGAAAATAGTGGGCAAAATGCCCGTTTTTTGGGTAGCTGGTAATAATACAGATTGGCAAACTTTAAACCAATTAAATGAGGTAGTTTCGGCTTCGACATTTAATAGAAATAATATTGACAAGCCACAAGGGGCTGTTAATTCTCAGTTTTTACTTTTTAATTCTATGCCTACTTTGCAAGAAAATGTAAACAATTGGCCGCCAGTGCAAGTACAGTTTGGAGAAGCAAAGTTAAAAGAAGGGGCGGAAAATATTTTGTTTCAAAAAGTGGGCAATACCATTACTGCAAAGCCACTTTTGTCCATTCAAAGTCAAAGAAATCCGCAAAGTGCCTTGTTATTGGCAGAAGGAATTTGGGCTTGGAGAATGGAAAATTACAGCAAACTAGAAAATACCACTTTGTTTGACGAATTATTTAGCAAAACATTGGGCTTGTTGATTGAAAGTGGTAATAAGAAAAGATTTAAAGTGTATGCCGCTGAAAAAGAAGGCAATACAAATGACAGAATGCAGTTAAATGTAGAACTTTATAACAAATTACAAGAACCTGTTTATGACCAGAAAATAAATTTGGTGATTAAAAATGAGAAAAATGAGAAGCAAGTTTTTGAATTTGACAATGCAAAAGAAACGCCTTGGTATTTGTTGCCTTACTTAAAATCAGGCACTTACAAATATACAGCCACCTGCGATTTGAATGGAGAAAAACTGAACACCTCTGGCGAATTTGCCATAAAAGAACTTGATTTGGAAGCCTTTAACACAGCAGCCAACCACGAAATGCTACAATTATTGGCCGATAATACAAATGGAAAATTTGGCACTTTAAGTAATTTTGACAAAACATTTGAAAATATTTACACACAAACTGTTCCAGAAAAACTACATAACAAACTCACTAGCAAATATTTAATTGATATTTTTTGGTTTCTATTTTTAGTACTTTTGCCACTTTCTGCCGAGTGGTTGCTAAGAAAATTTTGGGGTGGGTATTGAGTTTATGTCTATTTCCAACCACCTGCAAGTGCAAGCTTTTGGCTGGTTCTTTTTGTTTTACAATGTCCGAGTTATAAACTCGAACTAGCAACAGTCACTACACGCTAGGACTAGCTGAGAACATCACGAACAGCAGGATATTACCATCTAATTATAGCTGTAAAGGTTGAATCCCGTTTATTTATTTCGTTATAAATTTTAACCCTACCAACGTAAAATAAAAATTCTTTTTCTTTTATTTCTTTTAAATTTTCTTGATTTATATCTACTCTACAAAATTCATTTTTTAAACTGTCTTCTTGTTTAAAGTTTATAAATGATTTTAAATTCTTTCTAAACGGATACTTTTCTTCATGATTTATAGAACTATAAAACGTACTTTCAAATCCAATTATTTTCCAATTGTTTTCCTTCAAACAATTAAAATCGTCATTCATTTTTAAAATTATTTCCAAATCTTGATTTTTATTTATTGTATCTTGATTTGTTTCAAAGATTGCATAAACAACAGCATTATTATAACAGTTTGATTCCTGTTCTTTTTTTGAATTACACCTAGTAATTAAAAAAAAAGTGACTAATAAGATAATGTATTTTTTCATGATATATATATTATGGGAAATTCAATAGTATCACTGTTTTTTACTTCTACTAAGTTATTCACCTCAACTACCTATACCTTTCAGCCGTGCAATGGTGTTTTCCACCTTGCACCCTAAAGCTATCCTCTACACATAAGTAAGAAAGTTTTTGTTTCTATTTTAAATCACGGTGTAAAAAGACTGATTGGTAGTTTGTTAACATTTTGCAAGTTAGAAAACCATCAACAGGAAAACTCATTTATTCACCTTCGTTAAACAAGTCTTCAATGCTTTTGCCTTGGCTAAATGGCATTTTTAAATTAAGTAGTTCGGCTATTGTGACGGTGATATCTACTTGATAATAAGCATTTGTTACAGTTACTCCTTTCTTAAAATCTGGTCCGTATGCAAATAAATTGATATGACGGCAACCCATGCAAGGGCAACCATGGTTTACAAATCCATCTTTTGTGCCATCTAAATGGCGACCGTGGTCATTGGTTACAAACAAAGTGGTTTTGTCTTTGTAATGTGGGTCGTTTTGAATGAATTTCCAAATTTCATAAATCAAACTGTCAGAGGTTTTTATACCTTTTAAATAATCGTTCCATTTGTTGGCATGACCAGATGCATCTGGTTCTTTAAAATTTACCAGTAATAAATTAGGTTGCTGATTTTTAAGTACTTCTAAAGCTTTTCTGCATGTGGTGGTGTCATTTCTGTAACCAGTGCCTAGTCCATTAATGCCGCAGTCGGTACTTGGATTGAATTTATTTTTGAAATCTTTGTTCTCACAATTAGCCAAAATTTGCAATTTATCTTTGGTGGTAATTACATAAGCTTTTGACGCTGGTAATTTTCTCTTTTTTAAATAATACTGAAAAAACGAAGGATAATTGGGCAATTGTGTTCCTTTAGAATTTTCTAATTCTTGTTTGTAACCAGTAGTAATGGCAGTGTGACCAGAGTTGGTATAGGTAAAACCGTCGTTATAAAAATTGGTAAACACTGCCCCATAAGGCACCATATCATTGGCCATAAAGGGTATGTACTGATGAGTTTTATCTCCCCAAGTTTCAGAATATCTTGGTCCGTCCATTACCAAAACTATCACATACTCAGTTTTATAGTTGCCAGAAGAGCTTTGTTCTTTGCCAGTTTTGCAGTTGCTTAAAACTACAAATAGTGCAATGAAAATGAATAGTTGCTTCAAGTTTTTCATAAATAATTTGAATGTTTTTGAATGATTTATTTAGTTTACCTTATTTATTAAATATTTTCCTTTATTGAGTAGTACGTCTTTTATTGAACTACAATTTCTAAATGCAGAATGCACTGTTAGTGGGTCAAATTTAGCCAAATTCTCCCATAAAATAAATTGTACAGCCTTAATAATCTGTTCGTTAGATTCTAGTTCTGGGTCAATTCCTTTGTTTAAAACCCCATTTATAACCGTAACCTCAAAAAATAATTCTACACAATGAAGAGGCGTTTCTAAATATTCATTTACAAACAATAAATTTCCCACTTCAATTTCCAGATTGGTTTCTTCTAAAAATTCTCTTTTGAGGGTCTCAATAGCCGATTCTCCAAAATTCATTCCACCACCAGGGGGTGCCCATAATTCCCCTTTTTCGCCTATGCTTTTGTGGCAAACCATCAATATTTGATCATCTAAAAGGCATACTCCACTTACTCTTATTCGTAATTTATTTCCAAATGCTTCAGCAATAGCTTGTTTTGATTGAGGCATTAGGCGGTGTATTCAATTAGGTTGTCTAAAATATCTTTGTAGTGATGTGGTGTAACAGGTTTTAATAAATAAGCTGTAACCACTGTATGGTTTTTTGCTTCTTTCATATCACTTTCGTCAATGGAAGAAGTTACCATAAAAAGTTTAGTATTGCTTAATTGATAATTTTCAAATTCTTTTACAAATTGCCAGCCGTTCAAAATGGGCATGTGAAGGTCTAAAAAAATCACATCAGGCTTTAAGGTGCTTACGTTTTTTAAAGCATCTAAAGCCAAATCTCCATTTTTAAAAATCTTTAAATCAGCAATGTATGATAATTGTTCAATGCATTTTTGAGCAGTGTAAATGTAAATTTCATCATCATCAATCAACCAAATATTCATTTTTTTTGCTTCCATTTGCTTTGAATTTAGTATCTCAAATATACTTTTTTTTAAATAGTACAAAAATTGTTTTGTAGTGATTTTATGAATATTTCAAAAATATTAATCTACTCACTCATCAATAATTTTCACAAATTTCTTACTTTTGTTTACAACACAAGCAGTTTAGAAATATTAAGTTGAAAATTAAATACTCTTTTACTTTTAAAACCTATCTCACCATTACATTTTTTTGTGTATTGGCTTATTTGTCAGTGTTTATAAAACCAGAGCTGCTTTGGTTTGCTGGTTTTGTGTCGTGGTGTATTCCGCTTGTGTTGCTTATTCAAGCTATATTTTTGTTTTACTATATTTTTTTCAAACCAAGTATCAAAGTTTTTTATCCTATTTTAATGTTGATTTTGGGTTGGTCTTACCTAAATCGCACGGTAGCTTTTCATTTTTCATCATCTAAAATTGAAGCAAGTGACAGTTTAAAAGTGATGACTTTTAATGTAAAAGTTTTTAATGCTTATGAAATTTTTCCTAAAAATGATTATTCGTCAAGCGATGAAATAATTAATTATATTATTGATAGTAAGGTAGATGTAATTTGTTTACAAGAATTTTACAATGAAAATAAATCTAAGCAACTCAATACGCTCAAAAAAATTTCTAAAAAAACGGGCATGAAATATTATTTTTCTAGCTCTATGGTAAACAATGTGGGGGCAGAGTTCGGGATGGCTATTTTTAGTAAATTACCCATCAAAGACAAAGGCGTAATTACCCAAAGTAAAAAAACGAATAATCAGATGATGTACCTAGATGTAAAAACCAAAGATACAACCATTAGGATTTATAACATTCACCTTAAATCAATGAGTATCAATGAAAATGACATAGTTGAAATTGATTCTACCAGCAAGAAAAAAGTAAAAAATGTGTACAGGAGACTTAAAAAAGGATTTATTGACCGTTCTGTGCAACTAAGTTTACTCGAAGAACATATAGATTTGTGTCCTTATCCAGTTTTGGTTTGTGGCGATTTGAATGATTTGCCTTATGGAAATACTTATCAACGATTAAAATCAAAATTGAACAATGCTTTTGAAGATGCTGGTACAGGATTTGGCTTTACTTACAATGGTAAAATTCCTTTTTTAAGAATAGATAATATTTTTTATGATGATTATTTTATTGTAAACACTTATAAAACAGATGTTAATATGAAACAATCTGATCACTTCCCACTTTTGGCAAAGTTTATGATAAAAAACAAAAAAGATGATTAAACTTTTGTAAGTTTGAGATGTCTAAACCATTATTCACCATTAAATATTTTAAAAAAAAATGAAAAAAATTATTGCATTAGCAATTTCGATTGCTTTCACCTTAGGTTTTGCATTTGCACAAAAAGCACCTAAATCGCCAGCACAAAAAGCAGAAAAAAGAGCACAAAAGCTAGCTACTGAATTGGGCTTGTCTGCAGAACAAACAGCTCAAGTACAAGCTGCAATTTTAGAAAGAATGAATGCTGTTGCTCCAATTAAAGCAAAATTTGGCACAAACGGCGATAAAAAAGCCATGAGAGCTGAGTTAAAACCAATTAGAGAAAATTTTAAAACTAAAATGGAAGGTATTTTAACGCCAGAGCAAAAAACTAAATTAGCTCAAATTCACGCTGCTAACAAAGAAAAAAGAAAAGCTAAAAAAGCAGGAGCTGCTCCAGCACCAGCATCTGGCCCAGGCCCAATGGATGCATTGGAAGAAGGTTTGGATGACTAATTTTCTTTTAAGATATTAGACTTAAGATATTAGATTTTAGACTGATAACTGATAAAAAAAGGGCGATTGCCCTTTTTTTATTTATCCAAAACTGAATCAATTAAGTCATATACAGGTTGGTAATGATTGTTTACTTTTTTAGGAACTTTGTCGCCAAGCCTCGCAATTACAATGTTTTTACCAGGAATTACAATTACAAACTGACCTAAAATTCCTCTTGCATAAAAAATTTCTTCGCCTTTGTAATTTGGAATTAACCACCATTTATAGCCATAATAATCAATTTTTTTGTTGGTATCTTCGTCTAATAAATCAGCAGGAGTAATAGATTTTGATACATAATTACTATCAATCAGTTGGTTACCATTCCAATTTCCTTGATGTAAATACAAATTACCAAATCTTGCAAAATCTGTAACATTAGAGTAAATACAGCAATAGGCTTTTTCAATTCCGTCTTTTTTATCCAAACTCCATTCTGCAGCGTGTTCTGCACCCATTGGTTGCCAAAGTTTTTCGCTTGCATAAGCCGAAAGCGATTTTCCGGTGGCTTTCATTAGCACAAAAGCAAGTACTTGCGTATCGCCACTGAGGTATTTAAAATATTTACCAGGTGTTTCTTTTGCATATAATCTCAGCATTAAAGCCCATAAATCAGAACCGTAATAGGCTTCGGTGGTCATAGACAAGGGGTTGGCATAAGACTCATCCCAACTTAAACCAGAACTCATGGTAAGTAAATGCTTAATTTTTACTTTTGATAATTTACCCATGTTAAATTCTGGCAAATATTTACCTACAAAATCCTCTTCACTTTTAATTTTTCCTTCTTTTATGGCGGCTCCTATTAAAATAGAAACCAATGTTTTAGCCATTGAAAATGAGTTGGTTTTAGAATTGGAAGATTTTCCATCAAAATATTCTTCGTGCAGGAGAGAATCATTTTTTATCACTGCAAAAGCAACTGTTTTGTTGTTTTTATGAAAATTGGCAAGTTTTGCACTTAAATCTGTTTTATTGTAAGCCAAACTTTTGGGCCATGGCTGTGGTTTTGATGCATTTTCAATGACCCTTTGTTCGAAAATTGAATTGTCGTCAATATTTGCAAAATTGTAATACAATGCTCTGTAAACGAACAGTTTGCCTGAGATAATAATGGCAATATTTGAGAGAACAAAAATTACCAATAACAAACGGAGAAACATTTTCTTTTTCATAGGGAAGATTTTAGGACGCAAACGAATTTGATGCTCGAAGGTTATTTAAAAATCATAGCCTAAACTAAGCATCAATTTAGGGGTTTGGCGAACTGTGTTAATTACAGGAAAAGCAAGGTCTAATTTTGCATAATAGCCAAGGGCATAAGTCCTGATTCCCACGCCATAACTTCTTAAAAATGGACTTTCGTAATTGGTAACTTTTATTCTAAAATTACCAGAATATTTGTAATATGAATTTTGAGAATTGTTGGTATTAAAAGGGCTATCTCCCGTCCATGCGGTGCCAATGTCATAAAAACCAACCACTTGGAAGTTTCTTAAGAAGTGAGAAGTAATAAGCCCACGGTAAAAATATTTAATCAACGGAATTCTTAATTCAGCATTGGCTAAAATGTGTGAGTTACCAAATTGTCTGTTAAAATTAAAACCTCTTAAATTGGTAACATACTGATTATAAAACCAATCTCTATTATCGGAAGTGGCACTAACTTTAAGTGGATTGTTTTCTGCAGTTTGTGTTTCATTTTTCCAAAATATCCAATTGTCCATGCCACCAATTAAGTAGTTTTTAGGGGCTTTTCCCCCATAATGACCTGAAGTAAACCTTGTTGCAAATACAATTTCTCTGTGTATTTTTTTGTAATTTCTTATATCAATTTGGTATTTTACATAGCTTTTATTGTCTTCTTTCATACTTGCATAGTTTTCTGCAAATATTCTCATTTTTGTGCCATGTATCATGTTCATACCTAAAGAGGTTGTGTTGTCAAATACAAATTCAGCCTTACCTCCAAGATAAACATTGTCACCGTCATATTTATCATTGTTAATAAGCACTTTAGAAATATTTTTATGTTTGTCGTAAATGAAAAATGGCGTAAAACAAATTCTTGCAGAAGGTGAAATAGGGTAAATAATGCCCAATTCTAGCATATCATTTCCGTATTTGTGATAATTATTGGTAGTATCCGATGCTTCAATTCTTCTTTTTGAATAAGTAAATTTATAATCAATTCTTTTTTTCAAATATTCATACGATAAATAAATATTACTATTTGTTAATGAGGTATTTGAATAAACTCCACCACTAAATTTGTGATTTTCAAGCCAATCTGAAACATCTGCTTCAAGCAAAACTCCAAAACCGCCTATTTTATTTATAAAAGCAGAACTAATGGTATTGTCTAAATTTAAACTTGGTTTTAGATGAGTGTAATCTGAAATTTTTATGCTTTCTTCTGTTTTTGTTTCATGTGTTGTTAGTACCTCATTTGGGTGAAGGTTAAAGGCTGAATCTGAAGTTTTGTTACCATAAATATTACGTAAAGGGTCTTTTTTTAAGTCACTATCAAATACATAATTATTGATATTTATATCGTCGTCTCCATTTGTAGGATTTTGATTTTCAATTGGTTTATTGGTATTTTGTTGGTTAGAACCAAAAGTAATTTCTTTGTCTTTGTTGGCTTTTGAATTATTGTTTTGAGAATCAAAAATCAAATTACTGCTATTTGGGTCTGGTATTGAAGTATCAGCAGGTGCTGATTGATTACTGCTAAAATTTATATCTACAGGATTGCTTGTATTGGGTTTAATTTCAGGTTGTTGTAAAAGTTCGTAAGTGGATTTTAAATGAAACAAATGTTGCGACATACGAGGAATCACAGGCAAAATTTTATTTGCTTTTAAATCCAGTGGATAATTAGGAAACAATTGCTCTTTCATTTTATTTTCTTGAATAAAACTAAAAGTTTTGTTGTAGGAAATATCAAAATGACTAATATCTTGTTGAAAATCAGTAATAACTCTAAAAGTAGTATCCTTATTATTGAATAATTTTACATTGGCAACACCAGATTCATCGCTCAGAAAACAGATTTCTGTAGGCGAAATTGAAACCGGATTGGTTTCATTAAAAGGCGTGTGAGTGATTTGTTTTAGTTTTGTAAAGTTTTTGCCAAATGGGTCGAATAGAAAAATATCAAAACTATTCATGATTTGGCTAATTTTCACTTTTCTTACATAAAGTGTGTCGTCTGTTCTGTTTGAACTAAACACAAAACTATAGCCTCCTTTTACAAAGCAGGGGTGGTGATCGTCGAACAAATCGTTGGTGATCTGTTTTATTTGGTTGGTTTTGGAATTAAACAAGAAAATATCAGACTGACCACCTTTTTCTCCACTAAAAATTATGTTGTTGCCGTCGTCGGAGTAATCAAAATCAAGCACTTGTTCAAAAGTGCCAAATTCTCTGCTTACTCTTGGTCCACCCGTTACATCTTCAGTGGTCATGGTGATTTTGCTCTTTTTTACTTCAATCACAGAAAGTACTTTGTCTGATTTCCAGGCCAATAAAGGTGTTTTTTGGTTTTCTTCTTGGTCGTAAGTTTTAAAACCACCTGATAAAAACTTGGTTTTTTTATCCGTTTTAGTGTCGAGCACCCAAACCGTGTATTTTCCTTTTTCATTGGATGAATAGGCAATGTATTGCCCATTGGGTGAGTGTTTTACACGAAAATAATCTTTGTTTTTTCTGTTTTTTAGGGCTTTGTCAAAAACAGGAATTGTATAGCCTTCAATTACTGCATTTGAATTTTGGAAATAATACTTAATCCATTCTCTTTCAAATGTTCTGTAACGAAATCCTGTACTTGCCGAGAAACCGTGTTCGTAATTTCTGGTGATGCGAGTAATGCTTAAAGCCGATGAAATGGCATTTTTCCCACCTTTTTCTTGCAAAAAATGAAATACAGATTGGCCAATTAATTCTGGGTTGTATGCGCCAATATGGTTGGGAGAAATCACTTTTTTGTGAGAAAAAATATCTCTCATTTTGTCGTCCATTTTATTGTCCCAGCCATTGGCAATGAAGGCAGCAGCCCCTGAAATATACCATTCTGGCAACACTAACAACAAAGAATTTCTGTAAATATCTTTAATGTTGCCGCCATACATCATGTCGGTTATTAAATATTCAGCAACACCTTTTCTTATTCTGCTTCTAAATTCTAATTGATTTCCTTCAAAAGGAATTTCAATTTTGGTATTAATAAATTGAGTTTGACCACCTAATGCAGGATTTTCGTTGAAATTTCTGATATTACTCTGCAATAAATCATCATGACAATTGTATAAAATTAGCTTTAATTTGGTGTACGGGGCATAGTCTATTTTTTCTATAATTCCTTCATAATCAAGCTCTGCGTATTTGGCAGCTTGTTGGGCAATGTCTAAACCACCATCGTAAAAGTAAATATCAAAATTGGCAGTGCTCAAATATTTCCATTCAAAGTTTTTGTATTGAATACGATTTTTACCAAACTCTTCTTGCGTAGTTTGTGCAAAAGTACTTAATACTAATGTGTTGAAAATGAATAATATGTAAAGTATTTTCTTCAATTATTGGCTTCAAAAAGTGAAAGATGAGTATGAATATCAGCCTCTGGATGCAGGGCGGTGTTGTGTAATAAATGTTGCACAAATTGTTTGGCAAAATAAGGAGCAAGTGAAACGCCTTTGCTACCCAAACCGTTGAAAATGTATAGTTTATCTTCTGTTGGGTGTTGGCCAATAAAGGGTCTTCTGTTCAAATTTGCTGGTCTTACACCCGCTTGGTGATGGATAATTTCGTAAGGAACTTTTATAATTTCTTGCAACTTTTCTTCTAGAATTTGTTTGTTGGCTTCGGTTGGCAAAGTTGTTTCAAATTCATTTTCGTAGGTTGCTCCAATTTTGAAAACATGGTTTCCTAAAGGTAAAAGCCAACCATTTTTACTTATAATATCTTTTAAATCAAGAGCTTCGCTTTTTATAGTGAGCACTTCTCCTTTATTAGGTCTGAAAGGTAAATAATTAAAAAATGGATTATTTAATGCACCTAAACCTTCACAAAATATAATTTTATCAGCGGTATAGCTTCCAATTTTTACTTGATTAGGTTTTATTGTAATTTCTTTATAGTCAATGGCTTTGTTTACTAAAATATTTTTTTCTTTAAAATATTGCTCGGCAGCATTTAGGTAAGTATTAGTATCCAAATGCCCTCCACTGGTAATTGTAAATCCACCTAAATTGTTCTTAATAAATGGTTTATATACTTGATTATTGGATTCTAAACTTACAAAATCTCCTAAATCTCCAGGAGTGCTACGGCTAAAAACATGGTTGAGCTCTTGGGTAGATAAGTAGGGTTTATAAATTACTTGTGGATGAAAAAATGAACTGCCTAATAATTGCTCGGCATAAGGATAAAATTGATGTAATTCTGCAAATGTTTCGTTGGCAAGCCAAGTTTTAACCACTTTTTTGCCTGTAATTGGATTGATGAGCCCTGCAGCTACTCTGCTAGCATTGTCATTGGTTTCTTTGTCTATTATTAGAATTTTTTTATTTTCTTTTAATAGATTGATTGCCAGTGTAGTGCCTGCTATTCCTTGTCCTATAATGATAAAATCGTAAGTCATTGCAGTAAAAATAACGAAATACAATCTATTTACAGTATGTTTGTATTTAAAAAATATAGTTAAGTTTTTAAAAAATAGTTGTAAAATTTATGTTGCAAATTAAGACTTTGATTTTTAATCCTTTACAAGAGAACACTTATGTGATTTTTGATGAAACAAAAGACTGTGCCATCATTGACCCTGGTTGTGCACATCCTGATGAAGAATTAGAATTATTGGATTTTGTTGCTCATCAAGGACTTATACCTAAATTTTTGCTCAATACCCATTGTCATATAGACCATGTTGTGGGTAATGCTTTTGTAAAACGACAATTTGGAGTGCCACTTTACATCCATAAAGAAGACGAATTTTTGCTAAAAGGAGCTCAAGAAAGTGCCAAAAGGTTTGGATTTTTTAATTTTGAGCCTTCAGAAGCTGATTTTTATTATGACATGGAGAAAGAATTTGTAGTGGGCAATACAAGTTTTAAATTATTGCATTTGCCTGGTCATGCCCCTGGTCATATAGGATTTTACCAAGAAGAGCAAGGTATCTTAATTTCGGGTGATGTGCTTTTTAGAGGCGGTTTTGGAAGATATGATTTACCAGGAGGAAGCTTACCAATTTTAAGAAATACTATTGTAAATCAATTGTTTACTTTGCCTGAAAATGTAAAAGTATATCCAGGTCATGGCAACCCTACCACTATTGGTTTTGAAAAAGTAAATAATATGATATTGAGTTATTGAGTTTTGTTAATTTAATAAATATCACCTAAATTGCATGTAAAAAAGGAATTATATGGAAAAGTTAGTTATTAACTCAACTAATGATTTAATTCATTATTTAGTTGAGAGCAAAAAACAAATCCTTGAAGAAATTAAACATTCAGGAAATAGACCAGAGGTTCAAGAAGCGTTAGAAAAACTTAGAGCTAGAAAACTTAATAATAAGTAAAATGTATGATTTTGTTTTTATTGGTGGCAAAAACTATGAATATATTTTTGAAACTGACTATAATTTAACTTATATCATAAAATTTAAGCCTTCACCGTATTTAATTACTAGTATAAATGATTTTTTAGGTGATTTAATTTTTGAATTTGTTTTGGGGGTACTTGAAAATCAAAGCCTTCAAAGAATTCCTACTGATCCTAAAATAGGGATTACAGTTGCAAATATTTTAAATGATTTTTTTAACTATAAAAATGAGACTATTTGTGTATATATATGTGAATCAAAGGATAAGAAACAAGAACTCAGGATGAAAAAATTTGATTCTTGGTTTAGAAAGTTTCAAGATACTACCTTTTTAAAACTAGATGAAGTTTTAATTGACAATTCCAATAATAGATATCCAATTTCTATTATTTTTAAAAATTCTAACCCATATAGAAATATGATTTTTGAAGAATTTATAAAAATCACCAATTTGAATTTTTCAAATAAACAATAGTAAATAATTTTTTGTAAAAATTTTCAGCTTCTCAACCCACAATTGGTTTTTTCTTGTCTTCTTTTGGGCCTCTAAGGTGAATTACCAAACCATTTAAAAAATTTCGTAAAATTTGGTCACCGCATGGTTTAAAATTTGGGTGTTCTTGGTCTCTAAATAAGGCATTTACTTCGGCTTTAGAAACATTAAAATCAACTAATTTTAAGATTTCAACTATTTGGTCGTCACGTAATTGAAGCGCAACACGTAGTTTTTTAAGAATATCGTTATTTGACATAGGTTTTTTTTAGTGAAATGTGAGATGTAAAATGATATATTATAATTGTTCAATGATAATTGTTCAATGATAATTGTTCAATGATAAATGTTCAATGTTAATTGTTTAATGTTCAATGTTTTCAAATATTTCTTCCACTTCCATCAAAATAGGGTTGGTGTCTAAGATTTGAGTAAGCTTTATTTTTTTTATTTCATTTATTAGCACAGGATCATATTTGGCTCTTACTCTAATATAATTTTCGGTAAAGCCGTGCATAAATCCTTTTTCTATATCTTCTTCAAACAAAACAGTGGATTCTTTACCAATATTTTCTTCATAAAATGCTCTTCTTTTCTTTTCAGATAAAATGGTGAGCATTGTGGTGCGTCTTTGTCTTTCAGCAATTGGCACCACAGGTTTAATTTCTAATGCCTGAGTATTAGCTCTTTCTGAATAAGTAAATACATGCAAATACGAAATGGGTAATTCATTTAAAAATTCATAAGTAATCAAAAAATCCTCTTCTGTTTCCCCTGGGAAACCTGTAATAACATCCACCCCGATACAACAATGCGGCATTTCAGCTTTTATATGCGCAATTCTTTCTGCATATAATTCACGTTGGTACCTGCGTTTCATCAGTTTCAATATTTTGTTATTACCAGATTGAAGAGGAATATGAAAATGAGGAACAAACTTTTGAGAATCAGCTACAAAACTAATTATTTCATTGGTTAGTAAATTGGGCTCAATAGACGAAATTCTAAATCTTGCAATGCCTTCAACCGTATCTAATTCTTTTATTAAATCAATAAATTTCTCTTCCCTTTTGCCATTTTGCAAACCAAAATCACCAATATTTACACCAGTCAGCACCACTTCATTGGCATCTGTAAGGGCAATTTCTTTGGCTGTTTTTAAAATATTTGTAATGCTATCACTTCTGCTTTCGCCTCTGGCTAAGGGAATTGTACAAAATGTGCAAGAATAATTGCAGCCATCTTGTACTTTTAAAAATGTTCTAGTTCTGTCGTGTAATGAGTAGGAATGATTAAATTCTTTGGTTTTTTCTATGTCCTGAGCTAAAATTTTAGTTTCTGGTGATTTTGCAAAACCATCCAACAAATCAATCAATTGAAACTTTTCTGCAGCACCCAAAACCGCATCAACTCCTTCTATTTCAGCTATTTCTTTTGGCTTTAGCTGGGCAAAACAACCAATAATGGTTACGTAAGCATCTGGAGAAATCTTTTTTGCCTCTTTTACAATTTTTTTGCATTTTTTATCAGCATTTTCAGTAACTGAGCAAGTATTGATAATAAAAATATCAGGATTGTCTGTAAAATCTACCTTTTGATAGCCTTTTTGTTCAAACATTCTAGAAATTGTAGAAGTTTCGGAGTAATTTAACTTACAACCAAGTGTGTAAAAGGCTACTTTTTTCATTTTTTGAGGAGGGTAATTATAATCTAGCCTACAAAATTAAGAAATATCTACTTAAATCTTGACTTTGTATCAATTTTTATCATAAAACATTCATAGTGAATAAGCTATATTTTAATTGAATTTTAATTGAAACTTAATACAAGTGAGAAGAGTATATTCCGATTAATGTGTTAATTTTGAATTCTTTCAACGTCATTATTAGGCGACAAAATTTATGTTTTTACATCATTTAAAATATGTTCTTATTGGTTGGTTTTTAGCATTTTGTGGCAATATTCTGCTTGCTCAAAATGATTACAGCTCACTGACTCTTAAGCAATCACTGAATATTTCTGTTAACAAAAATTTATTTTTAAAAGCTGATAAAATTAATGCGGATATCAGTCAATCAGATATTGTTACTGCTGGTTTAAGACCCAATCCTGTATTTAATAATCAAACTTTGCAATTATTAAGCCCCAATCACAAAATGGGTGATTCTAAATATTTGCTAAGTTCACACAACAGACAAGTTTGGTACCAAGTTACCATGCCAATTCAGTTGATGGATGTAAGGAATAAAAAAATAGATTTTGCAACTAGAAACTTTGAAATTACACAAAAAAACTATTTAGAGTCGGTTAGAAATCAATATTATAATGTTGCTAATCAATGGTTAAAGATTTGGAAAATTAAAATGGAAAATAAAATCCTTTTAGAAGCCAAAGAAACTGTTGATACTTTGGTGCACATCAACACAAACAGATATAAAAATCAGGCAATTACGCCCATAGAACTCATTCGAACTCAGTTACTTTCAGACCAATATAGGTTACAATTAAAAACTTTAAAAATTGATTTTGAAACTTCTTTAAGGGAGTTTTCTATGTTACTTGGCGATACCTCCATTTTTGATATAGAAGAAAATGACGATTTTGTAACCATGGAAACTTCTACCATGTTTGATTCGCTTTATGAAGCTGCAAAAGTGAAACGTCAAGATTATCAGATAAGTAATTTGAATATTGAATTAGCAAATAGCAATGTTACTCTACAAAATGCACTCAAAGCACCTTATTTAGAATTGGGTGCCATTTTTAATCCGCAAAATTTAGTTCCCTATGCTGGTTTTTTTGCCACAGTTTCTATCCCTATTTTCGATAAAAATCAAGGTGAAATTCAAAAATCAAAATATTATGTTGACCAAAGCAAGGTGCTGATGCAACAAAAAGAATTGGAAGTGAAAAAAACTATTTTCACCGCTTTAGAAAATTATAAATTGAATAAATCCAATATGACCAACACTGTTTCTATGGTTTTGAAAGCCTCCACAGTATTAAACACGGTGCGTTATTCTTATTTAAAAGGCAATACTTCTATTTTGGATTTCCTTGAAGCTCAGCGTTCTATGCTCGAAACTCAAAGAATGTATTATGAATCGGTATATAATTACAGAATAAGTTATATTGAATTGCTCAATGCCACAGGACTAATAGTTGAATTAACAAATTAAACTCATAATGAATAAATTAATTGTAATATTATTGTCGATCCTTGTTTTTTCTTGCACAAAGCATGACGACAAGGAAAAACAAAAAAAAGCAACTTCCCAATTTGAAGTCTTGGAAGAAGGTAAAGTGATAAAATTTCAAAAATTACCTGAAGTTTTTACTTATTTTACGCTGAACAGTAACTCATTAGATGGTGAATTTGAAGCACCTGCTCAGGTTGCTGCCAGTGTTTTGAAAAAATCAGATGAAAACTCTGAAGTAATTATTTTGTTTGATGATACCGAGCTCACAGATTTGTATGCAGCTCTATTACAGAATATTGCACATTATAATCGTGATAAAGAATACTGCGACAGAGTAGAAGATATGAATGAAAATGGTGCTGCTACAGGAAAAGAATTACTAGAAGCCAAAACAGGTGTAATTGAGGCTGCTACAGAACTAGCTGAAAAAGAAGCTAGGTTTCAAATTTCGGGTTTTGAACCTAGAGAACTAAGAAAAGCAAAACCAGGCATTGTATGGATTATTGCCAATGTAAGTGAGTCAGCATTAAGTGATTTGGAACCCGGAAAACCTTGTGCCGTAGAATTTATTTCCTATCCGGGTGAGAGATTTTATGGAAATGTGTCAGCAATTGGAGAAGTTTTGGATAACTCAAGCCAAACTATTAAAGTGAGGGTTACACTTCAAAATAGAGAAAATAAATTTAAACCAGGTATGTTTGCTACTGTACGTTTTGGAATAAAAAAGGGTAATAAACTAGCTGTTCCTCAGGGAGCTATCATTACTGCTCAAGGAAAAAACTTTGTATTTAAAAAAGAAGGAAATACTTTTTCAAGAACTGAAGTAGAGATAAGCAATCAAATCAATGATTATATTGAAATAAAATCAGGTATTCATAGCAAAGATACCATTGTTACCAAGGGTTCTATGTTACTAAAAGGCTTAAGTTTTGGCTATTAATTTTTTTTTTTATGATCAACAAGATTATTGAATTTTCGCTTACAAAACGTTGGATTACAATAGGTATCACTTTGGCTATTGTATTGGTTGGCTACATAAGTTATACGCAATTATTGGTAGAGGCATATCCTGATATTTCAGATACCAATGTGGTAATTATTACAAAATATGATGGACGTGCTGCGGAAGAAGTTGAGCAACAGGTAACAATCCCCATAGAATTGGCCCTCAATTCTGTACCAAAAGTTATTTCAAAAAGATCAAGAACTATTTTTGGGTTGTCGGTAATTCAACTAAGTTTTGAAGATGGAGTAGATGATTTTTATGCCCGCCAAGTGGTGAATGAAAAATTGGCGGCTGCAGAAATTCCAGATGGAGTAAGCCCTGAATTAGGTGCTTTAACCACTCCAGTAGGGGAGGTTTTTAGGTATGTAATTGAGAGTAATATGAATTATACTCCCATGGATATCAGAAACTTACACGATTGGACTATAAAGCCATACTTACTTCAAACCCAAGGAGTGGCAGATATAAGCCCTTTTGGTGGGCCAATCAAACAATTTCATGTACTTACTAGCCCTGAGAGATTAAAAAGATATGATTTAACGCTTAAAGAAATAATTGCCTCTATTGAAGAAAATAACTTAAATACAGGTGGTAACATCATTAAGAGAGGTGGACAGGGTTTGGCGGTGAGAGGTATTGGGGCTATTAGAAATGATGAAGACATTAAAAAAATTGTAATTAAATCTGAAAATGGTGTACCTATCTTTTTGCACGATGTTGCCGATGTAGAAATTGCACCACCTTCACCATCAGGTGTTTTAGGTTATACAATACCTAGTGAAGGCTTGGATTATAACTCCGCCACTGAGGGTATTGTATTATTAAGAAGAGGCGAAAATGCATCTGTGGTAGTGAATAGACTGAAAGCTAAGTTTGAAGAATTAAAAGCCAATGAATTACCAGAAGGAATTAAAATTAGATTTATTTATGATCGATCTGATTTAGTAGATTTTACCATTGAAACCGTTTCTCATACTTTAATTGAAGGAGTAACCATTGTGGTAATTTTATTGATTATTTTTTTAGGAGATGTTCGTTCCGCCTTGGTGGTTGCCATTACCATTCCTGTTTCATTGCTTTTTGCCTTTATCTTAATGAAAATCACTGGCATACCTGCCAATTTACTTTCATTAGGTGCAATTGACTTTGGGATAATTGTAGATGGTGCATGTGTGATGGCTTCGGCTCTGATAATCAGAATAAAGAATACATCCACCGAAGATAGAAAATTAGGAGTTTTAGCCATCACCAAATCGGCAGCCAAAGAAATAGGCAATGAAATTTTCTTTACAGTTTTAATCATTGTTTTGGCTTATTTGCCATTATTTACCTTACAAAGAGTAGAAGGAAAATTGTTTTCGCCAATGGCTTACACACTTTCTTATGCTGTAATTGGTTCATTATTATGTGCTTTAACCATTATTCCGGTATTGATTTCTTTTGTTTACAATAAATACTACATCAAACATCCAGAAAGAATTGAAAAAGTAAATAGATTCAATGTTTTTCATTTAATAGAAAATGGATATGCTTTTATTCTAAAAACATTATTCAAAGTTCCATTGCTTACAGTAAGTGTTTTAGGCGGTATTTTAATTATTTCTTGTACTATTTTGTTTCCAAAAGTAGGAACTGAGTTTTTACCTGAGCTTGATGAAGGTTCTATTTTTGCAAGATGTTTTATGCCCTCAGGTATTTCAATTGAGCAAAATGCAAAATATGCCCCCATAATCAGAAAAATAATTGCACATCACCCTCAAGTGAAAAGTATTATTACTCAAACTGGTAGAAATGACGATGGTACTGACCCTTTTGCAGCCAACAGAACCGAGATTATGGTAGAGTTGAAAGATTATTCAGAATGGGTAGCAGATACTTCTAAAAAGGAACTTACCAAAATTATTAAAAATGAATTGGAAACTGCTTTGCCTGGAGCTTATTTCTCTTTCGGACAGCCAATTATAGATCAAGTAACTGAGGTTGTTACAGGTAGTGCTGCCGATTTGGCCATATCCATTGTGGGCGATGATTTAACCAAGCTTAGAAATAAAGCCGATAGCATTGTGGCAATTGTGAAAAAAATTCCTGGTGCTTCTGAAACTGGGATTGAGCAAGAGGGGATACAGGCGCAACTTGCTTTAGAAATTAATAGAGAAAAAGCAGCAAGATATGGGATTAATGTGGTGGATATTCAATTGATGGTTGAAGCTGCAATTGGCGGAAAACCAGTGGGTAATGTGTATGAAGGAGCTAGGAAATATGATATTGTGGTGAGATTTTTACCTGCTTACAGAGAAAATATTGATGCTATTAAAAATATGTTAATTCCTACGCCTAACGGAGCAAGAATTCCTCTTCATCAGTTGGCTACTATAAAACTAATTGATGGTCAGACCAATATAACAAGGCTTGATGGTAAAAGATTAGTCGCAGTAAGAACCAATGTGAGAGGCACCGACCAAGGTAGTTTTGTAAAAGAATGCCAAAAAAGAGTGGGCAAGCAAATCACTATTCCCAAAGGGTATTACATTATTTATGGTGGTCAATTTGAAAATTTAGAAAGAGCAGGCAAACGATTAAGTATTGTAATTCCGCTTACTTTTGTGTTGGTATCTTTGTTATTATTTGTGCTTTATAGAAATTTGAGTGATACTTTAATTACCATGCTTTGTATTCCATTTGCTGTAATGGGGGGCGTAAGTGCATTATTGTTAAGAGGTTACAATTTCAACGTATCGGGAGGGGTGGGTTTTGTGTCTTTGTTTGGTGTTTCTGTAATGGCCGGAGTGCTTTTGGTTTCTTCATTTAAAAGACATGTAACTTTACATCCTGAAAATACCAACTGGTTTGAATTGGTGATAAAAGCATCAGTGCATGAGTTAAGACCCATTTTGATGATGCTTTTTGTGGCCATTATTGGTTTATTACCAGCAGCACGATCGGCAGGAATAGGCTCTGATGTGCAAAGACCATTGGCAACCGTTATTATTGGCGGTTTGGTAAGTACCCTGATTTTTATACCGTTTATAATCCCAACTTTGTATTATTTAATTAAAAGAAAGAAAAGGGCTTAGTGTGACGGAAGATTTTAGACAGAAGACAGAAAACTATTATCGTTAAATTCTAACTAAACTCACCCAAACCCTCTCGTATCAAAATCAAATCGCCACTTGTGGCATCAATTACGGTAGAAGGAATATTGCCAGAGGCACCTGCATCTATCACATAATCAACTAATTTGCCAAATTGTGATTCAATTTCTTCTGGGTCGGTAAGATAAATAGCTACATCGTCTTCATCTAAACTTTTTACTGAGGTACTTAAAAGTGGAGAACCCAATTTTTCTATAATTAATTGACATATAGGATGATTGGGAACTCTTATACCCACTGTTTTTTTAGAAGTGTAAAGCAATTTGGGTACATTGTTATTTGCTTCTAAAATGAAGGTATAAGGGCCAGGAAAATTCTTTTTTAATGCCTTAAAAACAGAATTATTAAACGGTCGTGTATAGTCAGAAATCTGACTTAAATCCTTGAATACAAAGGAGAAATTATGTTTGTTGGGTTTAATTCCTTTTAGTTTACACACTCTTTCCACTGCTTTTGCATTATGAATATCACAGCCAATTCCATACAAAGAATCTGTAGGATAAATAATAATTCCACCGTTTTTCAAGCATTCTACTACTTGATTAATAAGCCTTTCTTGTGGATTTTCTGGGTGTATTTGTATTAACATAAAGCAAAAATAGGAAATAACTTGTCATTTATTTTCAAAAAGATATATTTGTAAATAAATAATTATCTCAATCAATTAAAATGAAAGTATTTTCTTATTTCATTGCTGCAATGGCAATATTTTTTTCAAGTTCAAGAATGCATGCACAACATGTAAACTATTATCAGTTAGATAGTTTGAGTGATGATGAGTTGAAAAAAGGTGATGTTTTAGTTGATTTTTTTTATGGTGGCCCAAATTTGAATTATGTATGGTTGGAAATTCTTTTTCCCAATTTGACTAATGGTAGCACAAGTACGTCAAATGTTAATAATCAGTATGTTAAAATTGGACCTTTAGGAATGCATTTAGATTATATGTTGGATGAAAAAAATAGCATTGGTATAGATTTTAATTACTCATTTACAGAAGTGAGAAATACGTATAATTCAAATGTTTCATCAACTAGTGTAAGGGTAACAGATATTGGTACTTATGAGAGATTTAGGTTTATTCCAAGATATTGTTATCATTTTACAACTGATAAATTTAATGTTTTTTATCATGTTGGGGTAGGAATGGTGAAAAATAACATAAAATTTGTTGATGGACTTACTTATGAACAAAGTACTGGAGATTGGTTTAAAAAAGCTATTTCATTTAGAACAGGAGTAGGGATGCGTTATATTATTACCCAAAATTGGGGCTTAAATGCTGATTTTGGTTTAGGCGGTCCCTTGTTAACTTTTGGAGTAAGTGCTAAATTTTAAAAAATTATGAAAAAAATATTTACTTTATTGCTTATTGCATTTTATTTTTTTGAAGTAAGAGCTCAAAAAGATTCACTAGCAATTCACAAAAATAAGCATCAACATACACATTCTCATATAGATAAAGAAAAAAGGAGAACAGGTTTGGATAGCTTAATCCTTCTTAATGTATATTGGGGAGGACCGAATTTAGGTTATTCAATTTTAGATGAAAATGATATTGATTATAATTCAGCTCAAAATTTGGGTCCTTTTGGGGCTAAGTTTGATGTAATGTTAGATAATAACCACAGTTTAGGGGTTGATTTTAATTATAGTAGCACCCAAATTAAATTTAAAAATTCCATTAAAGAAAAAACACTTACTCGATACCGTCTTTCTCCAAGATATGTGTATCATTTTGGAAAAGGAAAAATTGATGCTTATTATCATTTGTCGGCTGGAATTGTAGTTTTTAAGGAAACTCACAACTACGATAATTACAATAAAAAACTACCATTACCGGCTTTAAGAACTGGTTTGGGCATGAGTTATTTGTTTACTAAACATTCTGCCATAAATTTTGAATTTGGTTTAGGTGGTCCATTTATTACTGGTGGATATTGTTTTAGATTTAAGTAAGCTTTTTTAAAGCAGAAAATATTTTTAAAATAGTAACCAACCCCTAACCCCTCCCCAAAGGGTAATATTCTTAGTTATTTAATTCTCAATAAATGAGGCGGATAAAAACACATAAAATTTGCTTTACATTCGTATAGCCTCTACTATGATGAAATAGTTTTAAAGTAAATCCATATTTTTTTCTACTTTTGTGGGTTAGTGAATTAAAGAGTAGGCATGCAGTTAAGCAAATTAGAAATCAAGGGTTTTAAAAGTTTTGGAGATAAAGTTACCATTAATTTCGATGAAGGAATTACGGGAATTGTAGGACCTAACGGTTGCGGAAAATCGAATGTGGTGGATTCTATTCGTTGGGTATTGGGTGAGCAAAAAACCCGTAACCTGCGTTCCGAAAAAATGGAAAACATTATTTTTAATGGCACCAAAAACCGTAAACCTCAACAACTTGCCGAAGTTTCTATCTCGTTTAACAACACCAAAAATCTCTTACCTACTGAATATTCTGAAGTAACTATCACTCGTCGCTATTACAGAACTGGCGACAGCGAATATTTATTGAATGGGGTTACATGCAGATTAAAAGATATCAATAATTTATTTTTAGATACTGGCATAGGGCCAGATAGTTATGCTATTATAGAGCTCAAAATGATAGATGAAATCTTGAACGATAAAGACAATTCAAGAAGAAATTTGTTTGAAGAAGCTGCAGGTATTTCGAAATTCAAAATCAGAAAAAAAGAAACATTAAAAAAACTAGAAGATACCGATGCCGATTTGGCTCGTGTAGAAGACCTTTTGTTTGAAATAGAAAAAAACATGAAATCGCTTGAGAAACAGGCGAAACAAACAGAAAAATACTTTCAGGTAAAGGACGAATATAAGAAAAATAGTATTCAATTGGCGGGTTTAACCATCAAAAAATTTAACGAAAGTATACAGAAATTAAAAGAAAATCTCGACAACGAAACTAATACCAAAACCCAACTCAATGCTCAAATCGCAACCAACGAGGCTACTTTAAATAAAATTAAAACAGAGTTGGTAAACAGAGAGAAACTCTTATCATCACGACAAAAAGCACTGAATGAGCACATTGCAAAAATTCGCCAATACGAATCGGAGAAGAAAATTAAAAATGAAAGAGTAAGGTATTTGAATGAATCGCTCACCAAATTGCATGAGCAAATAGACCTTGATAAAAAAAGTAACGAAAGAGCTGAATTCAGTATCAAAAGCATTGAAGATGAAAGGAAAAGTGTTGAAAAACAGTTTCTTGAGCTTGAGCAACAGCTTGAGAAATTAAAAACTACGCATGAGCAAGAAAAGCAAAATCAGGCTTTGGTGCAGGAAAAATCGCAGGTATTACACAATAGAACCAAAGAAAAACAAGATGCCGTTTTTCAGGTAGGTAAAAGCATAGAAATACTTGAGATTCAAATATCTACCTTAAAACAAGAACTTGAAAAAAACTCAAACGATAACCAGTCGCACGAGGCAACTTTACAAAGTTTTGATTCTCAAATTAAAATCTTAAATGAATCAATTCTAGAAAAAGAAACCAAACTAAATGGAATTGTTGAGCAAGAAAACGAAATTCAGGAAAAAATAAAGAATTTAGAGCAAGAAATAGATAAAATTAAAGAAGAAAATGTAGCTGCCAACAGAAAGCTAGATGCCCGCCAAAATGAATTTAATTTAACTAAATCATTGGTTGACAACCTAGAAGGTTTTCCTGATGCTGTGCGTTTTTTAAAGAAAAATTCGCAATGGGCAAAGGAAGCGCCTTTGCTTTCTGATATTTTAACCTGTGACGAAGAATTTAGAATTGCCATAGAAAATTACTTAGAAAACTACATGAATTATTATGTAGTAGAAAGTGATGATATGGCTGTAAAAGCAGTTCAATTATTAAGCGAAGCCACCAAAGGAAGGGCTAACTTCTTTATTAGCAACGCTTTTGAAAATTTTAGTCCCAAGCCTGAAATTAAAATTCCCAATGCAAAATCTGCCATTTCATTGGTAGAATTTGATGAAAGGTACAAAAAACTGATTCAGTATTTGTTGGATGATGTGTATATTCTGACCCAAAATCAGGACGAATTGCCACAAACTGATGCCGTTATCATTACACAAAATGGGAAAATTGCCAAGAAAAAATTTACAATTTCTGGTGGTTCTGTTGGCTTATTTGAAGGCAAAAGAATTGGTAGGGCAAAAAATTTGGAAAAACTTGAAAAAGAGATTGTAAAGTTTACCGAAAAAATAAAAGAGATAAAAGCCAATTTGAATGAAAAGTTTGGATTGGTGCAAATACTTAAAAACAGAACCTTAAAAAATAGTATTGAAGAAAGTAAAAAAGTATTACAAACTATTCAAAATGAGTTACTTTCTGTAGAAACCAAAAAGGAACAACTAGAACATTTATTAAAAACTACATCTGGCAAAAAGGAAGAAATATTAGAGAAAATCAATCAGGCTTATGAAGAAATTGCCACTCAAACGCCAAAACTTTCTCAAGCAAAAGAAGAACTTTCGGAACTTGAATTTGAAATTAATGATTTGAATAAAGAGTTGGTTTTCAGTAATGAAAAATTACAACAAAGCTCTAATACTTATAACCAGGAAAACATCCGTTACCATCAGTTGCAAAACAAATTAAACGGACTTGAACAAGAAATTGGCTACAAAAAATCTGCTTTTGAAAGTAGCACTCAGAGAATTGAGAAAAACACTGAAGAACTTAAAAAAGTTGAGGCCGACATAAAAGCCATGGTGGACAATGCCGAAATTTCTGATGAAGAATTGTTGGAATTTTACAAAGAAAAAGAACAAATAGAAGGTGGCTTAAGTGAGGCCGAAAAAGAATATTATGCACATCGTGGTCAAATTGACCAACTTGAAAAAGACAGCAAAGAGATTCAGAAAAAACGTGAAAATAGCGACCATTTGTTAGTAGAAATCAACAACAAAATTAATGAAGAAAAAATCAACTTAACGGCTGTAAATGAACGCCTTTCTGTTGAATTTGAAATCAATTTGCAAAATGCAAGTGAGGAAGAGTTTGCTACTAATTTAACTGAAAATGAATTACTTGCTAAAATAAATACTGTTAAAAATCAGTTAGAAAAATTAGGCCCCATCAACCCCATGGCAATGGAAGCCTATAACGAAATAAAAGAAAGATATGAATTTATTTCTACCCAAAAAGGAGATTTAATTAACGCTAAAAAATCTTTGCTCGACACCATTTCTGAGATTGATGTGGTGGCAAAAGACACTTTCTTGCATGCTTTTAATGAAATCAGAACTAATTTCATTAAAGTTTTCCGTTCGTTATTTTCTGATGAAGACAGTTGCGATTTAAAACTTACTTTCCCGAACGAACCTACTGAGTCGCCAATTGAGATTATTGCCAAACCAAAAGGCAAAAGACCATTAACAATCAATCAGTTATCTGGAGGAGAGAAAACTTTAACTGCCATCTCGTTATTGTTCTCTATTTATCTTTTAAAACCAGCACCCTTCTGTATTTTTGATGAGGTAGATGCCCCACTTGATGATGCTAACATTGATAAGTTTAACAACATCATCCGTACCTTTGCCCAAGATTCTCAGTTCATTATCGTAACCCATAACAAACGTACCATGGCTAGCACCGATGTAATTTATGGCGTAACTATGTTAGAACAAGGTGTATCGAGAGTTGTGCCAGTAGATTTAAGAAGTTTGACTTAGAATTGATTATCTCAAAATTTACTCTATCCTATAATTGTCTTTTTCCTATATTTTTTTTAACTTTTGCTATATAAATGCAATTTAATTTGTCTTTAAGGGTTTAATTGAGCATTTTTGTAAATTATTAAAATTTTCATCTTATGAGTGCAGAACATATTCAATGCTTAATTATAGGCTCTGGTCCTGCTGGATACACAGCGGCTATTTATGCTTCTAGAGCTGGTTTAAAACCTGTTTTATACCAAGGTCCACAGCCTGGTGGTCAGCTTACTATCACCAATGATGTAGAAAATTTTCCTGGTTATCCTGATGGGGTAATGGGGCCAGAAATGATGGAACAATTCAAAGCCCAAGCCGAAAGATTTGGAGCTGATATACGCTATGGTTTAGCTACTTCTGTAGATTTTTCAAATCATGGCAATAAAAAAGTAATCATTGACGAATCGCACGAAATAGTGGCAGAAACTGTGATTATTTCTACAGGTGCATCTGCAAAATGGTTAGGTTTAGAATCTGAGCAAAGATTAAATGGTTTAGGCGTTTCTGCCTGTGCTGTTTGTGATGGCTTCTTTTACAGAGGTTTAGATGTAGCAATTGTAGGAGCTGGAGATACAGCTTGCGAAGAAGCATCTTATCTTTCTAAACTTTGCAAAAAAGTATATATGCTTGTGAGAAAAGGCGAAATGAGAGCCTCTCAAATTATGCAAAAAAGAGTGCTTTCTACCTCAAATATTGAAGTTTTGTGGCATTCAGAAACTGATGAAATACTTGGTACTGATAATGTTACAGGATTGAGAGTGAAAAATACGCAAACGGGCGAGTTAAGAGAAATAGAATTACAAGGATTTTTTGTTGCCATTGGTCATAAACCTAATTCAGATATCTTTAAAGGTTTTATTGATATGGATGAAAATGGTTATATTATTACCACTCCAGGTACTTCAAAAACCAATGTGCAAGGCGTATTTGCTTGTGGCGATGTGCAAGATCACGTTTATCGTCAGGCAGTTACGGCAGCAGGTACAGGTTGTATGGCAGCTTTAGATGCAGAAAGATATTTGGCTCATTTAGAATCTCTTGACTAATATTTTTCTACTTCTTGTTTATTAATTCACCAATTATCTTACTGAATGATTCTATTCAAAAATTACATATCAACCCTGCTTTTGTTTGTTATTTCTGTAACATTTGCACTTGCACAACCACCTACCAAAAAGAAAAGTGGAGGCGAGTTTTTAAATATTAAATCTCCAGAAATTAAAAGCATAGAAGCAGATACCAATGTAATTCAAGAAGATGAAGGTGATTTTTTTGATGAACAATCAGACCAAGCTCGTTCTGTTTTTGACCCTCGTAAACGACTTTCTATCACCAGCGAAGACACGGCAAGTATTGACGATGGCGAAATAAGCATTGTGGAAATCAGTGAAGAGGTGAAAATGGACTGTGTTTGGGTAAAAATTGCAGAATATTATTCCATCTGGGATTCTAGAAGCGTAAATCCATATAGAATAGACCATTCTAATTTTAGAGATACCGTGCAAATTACACTTTATGATTCTACAGAAGGAAGATTTTGGTCACCACCTCTGCGTAAAACATTCGTAACCAGTGATTTTGGGGCTCGTTGGTCACGTTGGCATTATGGTACTGATTTAGAACTTGATACCGGCGATTCTACTTTGGCAGCCTTTGATGGTATTGTAAGAGTGCAGCGTTGGGACGGTAGAGGATATGGAAACTACATTTTACTACGTCATTACAACGGTTTAGAAACACTTTATGGTCACTTATCAAAAGCTTTGGTGCAGGTAGGTCAGTATGTAAAAGCCGGAGATTTAATTGGTTATGGTGGGAGTACAGGTAGAAGTACAGGTCCACACTTACATTATGAAGTAAGATTTGAAGGTACGCCTATTGATGCTGAAGATGTTTATGATTTTGAAGAAGGACAATTGATTTCCAAGAACTTGATTATCACTTCTGAGAATTTTAAATATTTAGGTAAAAGACGTCAAGTTGTATTTCATAGAGTTCGTTCGGGTGATACAATATCTCAAATTTCAAGAAAATATAGAGTACCAGCAAGTAGGCTTTGTAAGTTAAATGGAATTTCTATGAGATCTACCTTAAGAGTTGGTAAAAGACTAAGAATTAAATAATTATGAACGATATTTCAACATTAGATTTTAATAAAAGTGGTGGTTTAATTCCAGCAATTGCACAAGATGAAAACACTTTAAAAGTGTTGATGTTGGGTTTTGTAAACGAAGAAGCCTTAAATGTTTCATTATCAACTGGTAAATTAACTTTTTTTAGTAGAACAAAAAATCGTCTATGGACCAAAGGTGAAACTTCTGGTAATTTTTTACATATTAAATCATATATCATTGATTGTGACAATGATACCATACTTTTTAAAGTAAATCCAGATGGGCCTACTTGCCACACTGGAGCTGATACTTGTTTTAATGAAGATAATAAAGCTTCAGAAACTTTATTTATTGACCATTTAAGAAATACCATCAAAGAACGTAAAACTGCATCTCCAGATAGTTCATACACTGCAAGTTTGTTTGCAAAAGGGATAAATAAAATTGCGCAGAAAGTAGGTGAGGAGGCTGTTGAAATTGTAATTGAGGCTAAAGATGATAACAAAGATTTGTTTTTAGGTGAAGCCGCTGATTTACTTTTCCATTATTTAGTGTTGATAGAAGCTAAAAATTATTCGCTTGATGAGGTTATAGAAGTGCTGAAAAAGAGGCACTTAAAAAAATAGTAAAAAGCCAGGTTTTAAACTTTTAAAACCTGGCTTTTTAGTTTTATGCTTGTTTAAGTAATTGAATTTCAGCTTCAATTTTTACATCTTCACTTACCAATAAGCCACCAGCTTCTAGGCCTACATTCCAAACCAAACCAAAATCTGTTCTGTTTATTTTGCCAGAAATAGAAAAACCAGCTTTTGTATTGCCCCAAGGGTCATTTTCAATACCTTCAAATTCAACATCAAAAGTTACAGTTTTTGTTACATCTTTAATGGTGAATTCTCCTGTAATTTTACCTTCTGCTGCATTGTAAGAAGAAGAAACAAAAGTTAATTTTTCATGTTTTTCAACATCAAAAAAATCACCACTTTTTAAGTGAGCATCTCTTTGATCGCTATTAGTATTCAAAGAGTTAGCAATAATATCAATAGAAATTGATGCATTAGAAAAGTCGTCGCCTTCTGCTTTTACTTCTCCTGAAAATGCTTGGAAATAACCAGTTACAGTGGTGATTTTTAAGTGTTTTACTTTGAATTTTAGTTCTGAATGAGAATTGTCAATAATCCAGTTTGCCATAATGATATTTTTTTTGAGTTAAAGTTTATGCAATAATAGTTAATTTATTTGTATGTACAAATAAAATTTTTATAATTGTTTATGTATAGAAAAAATAATAGTATGATAGGATTGAAGTATTTTCTTAATGAATTGTTAAACAGTGTTTTATAGTTGATTTTAATTTGTATATTTTAAAAATTAGAGACAATTATTTGTTTGATTAAGAATAATGCCCTTTCATTGATAGTACTAAAATCATGTTATCTATCACTTCATAAATGAGTCTATGTTCTTTGTCTATTCGCCTTGACCAACAGCCTGTTAGGTTGTGTTTTAATGGTTCTGGTTTGCCAATGCCTTCAAAAGGAGATTCAATAATTGCCTCTAAAAGTTTTCTAATTTTTTTCAGAACAATCTCATTATTAGTCTTTTTCCAATAGGCTAAATCCTCTTTTGCTTGAAAAGTATATTCTATTTCCATATATCATCAAGGTCAATCTTCACAGTTTTACCTTCTTTGGCTTGTTTTCTACTTTTTTCAATTTTTGCTACAAATGCTGGGTTATAAGGTGATTCTTTTGCTACCTCAAATTTTATTTTAAGAGCTTCAAAAAAAGCTTTTATAACCCCTAATTCATTTGCATTGCTTGGGTGTGCAATAAGTACATTTTGTGCTTTCATTGTTTATATATGTTATGAATTGATTAAATATATAATTTAATAGTTTGATATTCAGTTTTTATGAAATAATATATCTTAGAATTTAACTTTTTTTGAACAAGAATATTCTTCTTTAAATTGCTAATTTTATATGAAATATGCAATTTATTGCAAATTTAGTTTTTTTAAAATTTAGTTTAAATAATTTTCATTGAACTTATTGATTTTTTAATTTGAAAATTCAAAATCTACTAAACTAGTATCAATACATTTTCAAATTAATAAAATTATTTTTGTAAATTAGTATTTTACAAAATAAACCCAAGCTAAAAATGCAAAGTATTGATATTGAAAAGGAAAATGCCGAAATTCTAGCTTGTTATCGAAAATTATTGCGCTTAGCAAAACCATTTTTAAAGGAAAATGATGCTAAAATCATTAAAAAGGCCTTTAATACCTCTGCCGAAGCTCACAAAGAAATGCGTCGTAAATCTGGAGAGCCCTATATTTTTCATCCCTTGGCGGTTGCTCAAATTGTGGTTGAAGAAATTGGTTTGGGTACCACGTCAATTATTGCTGCTTTGTTGCACGATGTGGTGGAAGATACAGACCTTGAAATTGAGGATATTAACCGACAATTTGGTCCTAAAGTGGCCGAAATTATTGATGGGTTAACTAAAATTTCGGGTGTTTTTGAGCATGGTTCTACCCAGCAAGCAGAAAATTTTAGAAAAATGATTCTTACGCTTTCAGATGATGTAAGGGTGATTTTAATAAAACTAGCTGATAGACTGCACAATATGCGTACTATGGACAGTATGCCTAGAGACAAGCAGCTAAAAATTGCTTCAGAAACAATTTATATGTATGCGCCTTTGGCTCATAGGTTAGGTTTGTATGCGATTAAAACCGAACTTGAGGATTTGTATTTAAGTGTTTCAAATTCACAGGTTTACAAAGCAATTCAACATAAAATCAAGCAAAGTAAACTAGCCAGAGATAAATTCATTAAAGAATTTATAAGTCCTTTAGAAACAGAATTGCAAAAAACTGGCTTGGATTTTACCATCAAAGGTAGAATGAAATCGGTGTATTCTATTTGGAAAAAAATGACTACACAAAACATTCCATTTGATGAAGTGTATGATTTATTTGCCATTAGAATTATTTTAAACACCCCTTTTGAAAACGAAAAAGCAGCTTGTTGGCAGTCATATTCAATAGTTACGGATTATTACAGACCTAATCCAGATAGATTGAGAGATTGGGTAAGTACCCCTAGATCAAATGGTTATGAGTCACTACACTGTACGGTGATGAGTCCTGGAGGGCAGTGGGTAGAAGTGCAAATTCGTTCTAAAAGAATGGACGAAATTGCTGAAAAAGGCTATGCTGCTCATTGGAAATATAAAGAACAAGAGGGAGTTGCGGTAAATACCGAAGCTGGAATTGAACAATGGCTTACCAAAGTGAGAGAAATGCTAGAAAAATCAGATGCTAATGCATTTGAATTTTTAGAAGAATTTAGAAGTAATTTATTTAAAGATGAGGTTTTTGTGTTCACTCACAAGGGAGATTTAAAAACTTTGCCTCATGGGGCATCGGTGTTAGATTTTGCCTTTGATGTTCATAGTCAGATTGGTAGAAACTGTATTGGGGCCAAAGTAAATCATAAAATTGTGCCTGTAAGTTATATTTTAAACAATGGTGACCAAATTGAAATTCTTACGTCTGGCAAACAAATGCCAATTGAGGAATGGCTAAAATACACCATTACAGCCAAAGCAATTGGAAAAATTAAAGATTTTTTGAGAAAAGAAAAAATCAAAGAAATTGAAAAGGGGAGAAGCATTCTTACTGGATTTTTAGCTACCATGAATTTAGAATTAGACAAAAAAACACTTGAAAATCTTGTTAAATACTTTGATGACCATTCTACAGCAGACCTTTATTTGCGATTTGCAAGAAATATGTTGGGTGAAAATGAAGTATGTAGATTTAAAAAAGATTATATTGATCATTTAGAAGCCAATGAAAATCATTTAATTACAGATGCCAAGACGTTTAGAAATGAATTTAAGAAAATAAGAGGAGCTAGTTTTGATACCTTAATGATAGGAGAGGATGTGGATAAAATTGATTATTCACTTGCCACTTGTTGTAGGCCCATTCCTGGTGATGATGTTTTTGGTTTTGTAACTGTGAATGAAGGGATTAAAATACATCGTACTATTTGCCCTAATGCCATAGAATTAATGTCGAATTATGGTACAAGAATTATAAAATCTAAATGGACAGCCCAAGCACAACTTACTTTTTTGGTAGGTATTAAAATTGAAGGAGCTGATAGATTTGGAATACTTTCAGAAATTGTGCACTTGGTTTCTAATGAGTTAAATATCAATATTAGATCTTTAAAATTAGATACCGAAGATGGTGCCTTCTTTGGCAATTTTGTAATTTTTGTGCACGATACCAATGAGTTAGAACTTGTAATTTCAAAGTTAAATGCTTTGGCAGGGGTTTATAAAGTGGGTCGTTACGATGGTGAAGGAGTTGCAGTTTAAACTTCTTTGTTTTCTATTAATTTCTCCAAATAATGATATTCTACTAAATATTCATTTTTTAGATTTTTAAGTTTTTCAATTGCTTTATTTTCTGTTATATTTTCGTTTTTTGCAGCAACCAACATAATATTTTTACGGGTATGTTCATTGGAAATAAACTCAAAAATATGGGTTTTGTAGTGATGAGCTTCTAAAATCAAAGCCCTCATGGTATCTGTAAGCATCTCAAAATGACGCTCTTTAAAAATTCCATATTTCAACATCGGGTTTTCTTGGGTTTTACCTTTGCTCTGTTGACGAATTTGTTTATGGCAGCAAGGTGCACAAATAATAAGTTGAGAATTAGCTACTAATCCTTTGTAAATGGCGTCGTCAGTGGCTGTGTCGCAGGCATGTAATGCTATTAAAATATCAATTTTTGTGGTATTAAAATCTTGAATACTATTGCTTACAAAGGTGAGATTTTCAAAACCACACTTTTGAGCAGTTTTGTTACAAAACTCTACCAATTCTTTTCTAAGCTCCACACCATACACTTTTACATTGAGCTCTTTTGTATTTTTTAAATAATCATAAAGGGCAAAAGTTAAATATCCTTTGCCACTACCCATGTCCACAATATTAATTTCATCATCAAATACCACGTCAGTCATTTGATTATCAATTATTTCCAAGTATTTATTTATTTGTCTGTATTTATCAGCCATTGCAGGAATTACTTTTCCATCGGCAGAGCAAATACCTAATTCTACCAAATAAGGTGCATTTATTTCTGCTCTTTTTACTTTTTCGTTATCATGACTTAGTTTTTGAGGTTGTTCTTTGCTTGCTTTTTGCGATAAAAGTGTCGTGGTTCCTTTTTTAGAAATTAACAGTGTATGTTGTTGGTTATTAGTAATTAATACTCCCGATAAAAAAGAAGTATTCAAGGCTTTTTCAATTTCTTTCAAGGCATTGGTAAACGAAAAATTCTTTACTTGGTCGTTGGTTTTGTACCTAAAAGTAAATGAAAGCAATTCTTCGTTTTTGATTATCAATGGTTTAATATAAATGTTTTGCAAATCAGCATCTTTAGCAATTGTTTTGCTCAAAGTAATTTTATGTATTTCACCTTTGGTAAAAGCATCTGTAATCAAAAACAAAAATTCTTGTAATTCTTCCATTATTTATAAATTATAGCTTAATGATACTTTAACAAATTAACTTTTAAAGAAAACGTAGTTTTCAATTGGTGGAATTTTGTTAAAATTTTAGTTTTCACTTCGTGAAAACCTAATTTTCTGCCACGAATTCACGAATTTAATATTAATTCGTGAATTCGTGGCAGTATTTTTTGGATGAATATTCCAAGCTGTTAAAATAGAAATAAAATTAATTATTAATAATGAAATATGAATCTTGTTTGATAAATACTTTCAGATTAGATTTGTTGTATGTTAATCATTACTTTACAAAGAGAAAAATGTATAGGCTGTAACTATTGTGCAGAGCTTGATCCTGAGCATTTTAGAATGTCGAAAAAAGATGGAAAATCTGTTTTGCTGAGTTCTGTAAATAAAAAAGGATTTTACACAGCCCGCCTTACCGTTGCCCCAGACCCTGCCACCGCTTACAGTGCCGCCAAGGCTTGTCCGGTGAATATTATAAAAGTATCAGAAGTGGACAAAAAGCAATAGTATATGGCAGAAAAATGTAAAACAATAGGTTTGTTAATGGGTTCTTTTAATCCTGTTCATTTGGGGCATTTAATTATAGCTCAGTCTGTTATAAATGAATTGTTGGTAGATGAAATTTGGTTTGTGGTTTCACCTCACAATCCTTTCAAAAATGCGGATGACTTGGCAGATGAAAATCATAGGTTAGAAATGGTAAAATTGGGTATTGAAAACAATACTAAATTTAAAGCTACAGATATAGAATTTTCACTTCCCAAACCCAATTATTCTTATATAACCATTCAAAAATTAATTGAAGAAAACCCAAATTACAATTTTAGGTTAATAATTGGGGGTGATAATTTTAATAATTTTCATTTGTGGAATGAATATGAATATTTGTTAAATAATTGTCCTCCAATTGTTTATCCAAGATTTGGAATAGAACTAAATCCACAAATTGACGTTGAGAAAACTCATATTCTCAATCCACCTTTGTTGGATATTTCATCTACTTTAATTAGAGAATATTTGAATAAAGGTTTATCAATCAAATATTTAGTAAGTGAGACAGTGGAAGAATATATTAAAGAAAAGGAATTGTTTAGAAAATAATTTTCACTTCATCAAATCATTGTAAACTTGTTCAAAAGCTTCTGGAGTTATTGAAATTCCACCTCTAAATGGATTGTCTAACATAATTATTAAATGAATTAACGATCCAATTACAAGGCCAATAATGGCATTCATAATAATGTGTAGTTTTAACGATTTGATATTGAATAAACTACAAATCAATAAAGTGACTACTGCTCCAAGTACAATCACATTCCAAACTACACTGTTCATGCCTTCATTTACAGCTTGTAATCTTTGACGTCGCAATTGGGTTAGTTTATTAAATTGTGACAACGCTTCTGCAAAAATAATTTCTTCTCTTTTGGTTTGAGGTTCAAAGCTGTATAATCTGTTCTGAAAATCAGTAAGTAAGGCAGTACCATTAGTTTTTGAAATACCATTTTTATGCAAATACCAAGCTTTGTAAATTACATAATGTACATATTTTTTTAGTTTAAACTGCAATACAGTGGCTTCATGGGCAGGAAATGACGAAATATCTCTGTACATGGCAGCACAAGCCGATGCCTCTTGGTTAACTTTTTCTTCGGCATCATTGAAATTTTGCCACACTCCTGCAGCAATTAAACCCAGCGTGATGCCGTAAAAAACACCCACTGCTGAGAGATAAAAAGCAATTTGGTCATTGTTATCATGCCCTTTCCATGATTTTTTTACAAAATTTTTAAACAAAAATATCCCTCCTATTGCTCCCAATACAAAAATTAGATTGACCAAAATAAATGACAACCAAATAGGTAAGTTATATATCCAATAGAAATTCATTTTTACGTTTACTCAGCATACACAGCGCAAAGCACTGTTCTGCCCACGGCCTGGAGTGTGTTTTTGTCAATATTTTCTAAATTATCATTATGAGTATGCCATGTTTTACTAAAGAATGAACCGTCAGATGGTTCGTATTCAATAATATCAATGGTAGGAATTTGAGCAATTCTGTTGATGTACACATGGTCGTCGGTGATAGGGTCAACGTCTTGGTAAATAAAAGTATTTCCATAACCAATTCCTTTGGCAATTGCCCAAACTTTTTTCTGCACTTCACCTGCCATCATTTTTGAGGTGCCCTCAAGTGCAAATTTAGCATCTTTAGCCCCCACCATATCTAACAAAATACCAAAATATGCCTGGTAATTAGGCACATGTTTGTTGGCAGCCCAATATTGTGAACCCAAGCACCAACTGTCTTTCATTTCAGGATGAGTGTCGCCTTCTGGTTGACCATAATCTTCTGCATCAAGCAAAAGGATGTCAATGCCTACTTTGGCTTTGGCGGTATCTGCATGTATGGCTCTTGCTATTTCTAGTAACACTGCTACGCCACTTCCTCCATCATTTGCACCGTCAATGGCTTTGTTTTTATCCTTGGCATCTTGGTCGGCAAAGGGGCGAGAATCCCAATGGGCGGTGAGTAAAATTCTCTTAGTAGCTTCAGGGTTTATGCTGGCAATAATGTTTTTGCAAGCATGGGTTTTACCGTCGAAGGTTTTGGCTTCAAAGTTTTGCTCAATCACCGTGCAACCATAAGATTTTAACTTATTTACAAAGTATTGTGCACATTTTTTATGAGCTTCTGTGCTTGGTACTCGTGGGCCAAAAGCCACTTGATCAGCCACAAATTGGTAGGCACTATCAGGATTGAATGTTGGAACATGCACATTTACAGTAGCTTTGGTTTCTGTGCTGGTGTTTTCGGTGGTGTTGGTTTTGCAAGCTGAGAAGCAAGTTATTGCAACTAAAAGCCTCATCCCAACCCTTCTCCCAAGGAGAAGGGCTAAAGTTACTCCAAACGCTGAATATATGTTTTTGAATATATTTACTTTCATTTTATTATTTAATTAATTTCCTCAATTCGATTATTTCATTCTTCAACAATGGAAGCTCTTTTATAATTATTGTCCAGATTACTTCGTCCGAAATATTGTCATATTCGTGAGCAATTCTATTTCTTGTACCAATAATTTTATGAGCATTATTTATTTCAATTTGAAAGTTTTTAAGTTTTGAAATACGATTGATTGCTTCTCCAATTATTTCAATATTTCGTTCGATAGCCTTTTTAGTTTTCAGGTCTTTCTTATATTCGAAAAAATCCTTTTTCTCAGGAAGAAATTCAAAAATTTCGTCAATAGATCTTTCAATATCTTCAAGCCAAGCATTAATTTTATTGTCCATAAATCAGCACTTTGGTTTCATTAAGTTCTTTTCTGAAATATTGATTTTTTACAGCTCGGTCTTCAATAAGATCAATTGGTCGTTTAAGAAGTATTTCTAAATTTTCTTTCAATTGAAAATACAAGTTGGTGTATTCAAAAGGGTCTGTTTCATCAAAATCAACAACAAAATCAATGTCAGAGTTTTTATTAAAATCATCTCTTGTAACGGAACCAAAAGCAGAAAATGTACGAACTCTAAATTGTTCGCAAAGTTTTTTGATTTGATTTATGTTTTTGTCATTTATTTTCATCTTTTTTTATAAAAGGATTCAATAATTTTTGGTCTTTCTAATATCTAAACTCTAATATCTAACATCTCAATTCTCATCAAAAGCCCAATCAATTCTATCTTTCATATCTTTGATGGCGATGCCTTGTTGCTTAAAAGTAGCTCTTATTTCATCTACTTTGGCATAGTTTTTTTGTTCTTTGGCTTCTTTGTAGAAACCTAATAATGAGGTAATTAATTCTTCAATTGAAATATTTTGTTCTTCTACCAAACCTAAAACATCATAAACCACCCCCAAATACAAGGTTTTTACTTTTTCAAACAACTCTCGAGGAATAGTTGCCAATGTGGCGGGTTGTGTGTAGAAAATATTGATTTTCTTAAGGATATTAAACAAGCCAGCAATGGCAATGGCGGTGTTTAGGTCATCATTTAAACCATTGTTTACTTCGTCACAAGCTTTTTCTAATTCGGCAACTAACTTATCATTAATGGTTTCTGTGCTATTGTATTGAATGTTTTTCAAAATCTTAGCGCCATTCATAATTTTTCTGTAGCCTTTGGCTGCCGCTTGTAGTGCTTCGTTTGAAAAATCTAAGGTGCTACGGTATTGAGCTTGTAATATAAAATATCTGATAGTCATAGGACTATAAGCTCTTTCCAACAATGCGTGTTCTCCTGTAAACAATTCTTGCAAAGTGATAAAATTGCCCAATGATTTACCCATTTTTTGTCCGTTGATGGTAATCATATTATTGTGCATCCAGTATTTGGCTGGGTGCTGATGGTTACAACCTTTCGACTGTGCAATTTCACTTTCGTGATGGGGGAAAAGCAAATCCATTCCACCACCGTGAATATCAAAATGGTCGCCAAGGTATTTTTTACTCATGGCAGAACATTCGATATGCCAGCCAGGGAAACCTTCAGACCAAGGTGAATTCCAACGCATAATATGCTCTGGGGATGCTTTTTTCCAAAGGGCAAAATCAAGCGGAGATTGTTTTTCAGATTGTCCGTCGAGTTCACGGGTGGTGTTGAGTAAATCGTCTATTTTTCTGCCCGAAAGTTCTCCGTAAGGATTATTTTCGGCATAAGTATTTACGTTAAAATAGACTGAACCTTCTGATTCATAAGCCACTCCGTTTTCAATCAACTTACTTATCATTTCAATTTGCTCTATTATATGTCCCGATGCAAGTGGTTCTATACTTGGTCTCAATACATTCAATTGTTCCAAATCTCTGTGGTAGCCATTGGTGTAGTGCTGGGCTACTTCCATGGGTTCAAGTTGCTCTAAACGAGCTTTTTTTGCAATTTTATCTTCCCCCGCATCCGCATCATTTTCCAAGTGACCTACATCGGTAATGTTTCTTACATATCTCACTTTGTACCCTAAAAATTTGAGGTACCTAAAAATTGTATCGAAAGAAATAGCACCTCGTGCATGACCCAAATGGGCATCGCCATACACAGTGGGGCCACAAACGTACATACCCACATGAGGGGCATTCAAAGGCTCGAACAATTCTTTTTGTCGGCTCAATGTATTGTAAATAGTTAATTTGGAAACCATGTGGTAAATATAAAGCAAAAAAGTGAAATTTTTGGTATGTGGAAATGCTATTAAGTAAAAGGTATTTGAAGTTTAAAGTTGAAATTTGGTTTTATTTATAGGTACTAAATATCTATTTTTCTCTTCCTAGTTTTCTAGCAGAGAAAAAAACAGAAATTTTATGCCAGTCAGCATTTCTGGATTATAAAAAAAGCTTTATTGTTTTTGGTTTTGAAAGTGAAGCAAGAGTATGTTTTGCAATTTTGCAGCAGGCAACTAATAAAGCTATTTTGCGTTTGATTAGCTTTCTAAACAAAGTATATGATTCAAAAATTCACCTTTTTTGTTGAGAAATTAATTAATGCTGGGCTAGTAGAAGGGCAATCTTCGCACGAACAATTCAGACTTAAATCATTGAATTTGTTTTGTTTGGTGTGTAGTTTAGTGCCATTTGTTTACATAGCCATGCTTTGGAATACTCAATTTCATAACCTCAATTACATTTTTTTGTTTTTTCAAGTGCTCTTTTTTTTAAGTGTTATCTATAATTTTATTCACAAATACATCATTTCTAGGCTTATTTTGGTTTTTACTACTTCGGTAAGTGTGGTGGTGGTTTCCTATATCACAGGTTTCGATTCTGGTTTTCATTTGTATTTGTATTGTGCTCCTTTTTATGTGTTTTTGTTGTTTAAACTTACAGAACTTCGCTTTATTTTTATTTCACTATCAACTTATATTGTTGGATATGTGCTAATATTTGTTCAAAAGCACTACATTCCAGCCTTGTATGATTTTGATAAAGTTTTTTTGCATGATATTCTTTACCCCATCAATTTGATAATGAACTTCTTATTGCTATTGTTTTTGTTTTATAGTTATACCAATTTTTATTTTATTATGGAGAAATACTTGCTTCAAAAACAGCAAGACTTAATAGTAGAAAACACTAAAAGGAAGGAATCAGAAGAGCATATTAAAAAGCTTTTCAACGATTTAACACAGAGTTACCAAAACTTGGAGCAATTTAGTTTTGTGGTTTCGCATAATTTAAGAGCACCATTGTCAAACATATTGGGATTGACCAAATTGCTAGAGACTGAAAATATAAACCAAGAGGCAAAATTGATGCACGAAGGTATTGCAACTTCAGCCAATAAAATAGATGCTATCCTTTTCGATTTAAACTACATTTTACAAATTAAGTCTCAGGAATTAGGAGAAAAAACCAATATCAATTTAAATAAAGTGATTGAGAATGCGGTTTCCATCATCAAAAAAGAGTTTAATTTAACCTTCATAAATATTCAAAATTCAATTTCTGATGAAATTAATTTGCTTTCCAATGATGATTATTTATGCATTATATTTTATGAACTTTTTAAAAATGCAATACAATTTCAACACCCTGATAGAGAATTGAAAATTGAAATTTCTCATCAAATTATTCAAAATCAACATTCAATCACTTTTGCTGACAACGGAAAAGGCATAGATCTAGAATTGTACAAAAACCGACTTTTTAGTATGTATGGTAAGTTTAACAAAAACAATGAAGGCAAAGGAATGGGATTGTATATTGTAAAACTACATTTAGATAAGTTAAACGGAAATATTGAAGTTGAAAGTGAAGTGAATAAGTTTACGAGTTTTAAAATTACTTTTGATTGAAAATAAGAGATTTTAATTTATTTATAGAATTGCTAAATTCAAAATGTGATTTATAAAGTATAAATTCTTAATTTTACAGACATAATAAAATCATGAAAAAGAAATGATTACGCAAGATAAAATAGCCGAAATAGTTAATAAAATAGCACTAGGTTATAATCCTGATAAAATTATACTTTTTGGTTCTTATGCCAAAGGAAACCCAAATGACAACAGTGATTTGGATTTATTTATCATAAAATCATCTGAATTGTCTAGACCTCAGCGAGTAATGCAAGTGAGAAAAATGCTTTATGGAGCATTAGTGCCACTTGATATTTTGGTTTACACACCTGCCGAAATAGAAGGCAGTTTTGAAAATAAATTTGGATTGGTGTATGAAGTATTAAACTCAGGCAAAACATTGTATGAGCGAGCTAGTTAACCTTGTTTCACAATGGATTGTAAAAGGCGACCATGATTTGGGTACAGCCAAAATTACCTATCTGAATATTCCAGAATATCTTGATACTGTAACTTTTCATTGTCAGCAAGCTACAGAAAAATACCTAAAAGCGTATTTGATATATCTTTCAATCAATTTCAGATTTACCCATGATTTAGTTTATCTGATAGATTTAATTGTTCAGGTAGATGTAGATTTTGAAAATTATTATGATTTGGTGTCTGAAATTCAGGGTTATGCAGTTGAAGTAAGATATCCAAATGAGACTATTTTTTTATCCGATGAAAAAGTAGAAAAAGCAATTTCTATTGCAAAAGAAATCAGGTCAATTGTAATGCAAAAAATGAATCTAGAAATACTTTATAATGAAGTAATTGATAGGTAAATTAGTTTGAATACACATTCCAATTGTATTTCTTAATAAACTTACTATTTTTGTAACACGCTTTTAAAACAATTATTTTATGCTGCAAGCTTCATTTATCAAAGAAAATTTAGACTTAGTGATTGCTGGGTTAGAAAAGAAAAATTACAAAAATGCTGCCGCTGAAGTGGCTGCTGTTTTGGAATTGGACGAACAACGTAAGAAAATTCAGCAACAACAAGAAGATTCTTTGGCAGAACAAAACGCAATTGCAAAAGAAATTGGTGCTTTGATGAAAGCAGGTAATAAAGAAGAAGCTGAAGTAAAAAAAGCCAAAACTGCCGAATTAAAAGCAGTGAGCAAAGAGGCTGGCGAACAATTGCAAGAGATAGAAAATCAGCTATTTGAAGCTTTGGTAAAGTTGCCAAACTTACCACATAGTTCTGTGCCTGCTGGAAAAACACCTGAGGAAAATGAAATTATTTTCATCAAAGAAAACTTACCTGCTTTACCAGAAACTGCACAGCCACATTGGGAATTAATTACCAAATATGATATTATAGATTTTGAATTAGGCAATAAAATCACTGGGGCTGGTTTTCCGGTTTATAAAGGCAAAGGAGCTAGAATTCAGAGAGCTTTAATAAATTATTTTTTAGACAAAGCCATTGAAGCGGGTTATGTTGAAATTCAACCTCCTATATTAGTAAACAAAGATTCTGGATTTGGAACGGGTCAATTACCTGATAAAGACGGACAAATGTATTTTGCAGCAGCCGATGAATTGTATTTAATTCCTACTGCGGAGGTACCAATTACCAATATTTACCGTGATGTAATTTTGAAAGAAGAAGAATTGCCTGTAAAAAATGCAGGTTATACGCCTTGTTTCAGAAGAGAAGCAGGTTCTTGGGGAGCACATGTGAGAGGTTTAAATCGTTTACATCAGTTTGATAAAGTGGAGATTGTGCAAATAACTTTGCCAGAAAACTCTTACGAAGTGCTAGAACAAATGAGAGCTCACGTAGCCAATATTTTAGAAGAATTAGAATTACCATACAGAGTTTTAAGACTTTGTGGAGGTGACATGTCATTCACTTCAGCCTTAACTTATGATTTTGAAGTATATTCTGCAGCACAAAAACGTTGGTTAGAAGTAAGTTCGGTAAGTAATTTTGAAAACTACCAAGCCAATCGCTTAAAATTAAGATATAAAACCAAAGAAGGTAAAACCAGATTGCTACATACCTTAAACGGAAGTGCCTTGGCATTACCTAGAATTTTGGCTTCTATTTTAGAAAACAACCAATCTGAAAACGGCATCGCCATTCCAAAAGTATTGCAAAGTTATACTGGGTTTGATTTTATTTAGTACAAAGTATAGGGTACAAAGTACAAAGTATTAGTATTTGTACTAACTCTTAACTATTAACTCTCAACTTTCAACTAAAAATGACCGGTATTCTCGTCCCTATGCCCGAAGAAATTGAGCTTATCTTGCAAAATATGCAGGTAAGCGAGGTGGTGCATATTGGTATGAGAGATTATTATGTGGGGAGTATTGCCAATAAAAATTGTGTGGTGGCTTTGTCACGCATAGGCAAAGTGGCATCTGCAGTGACGGCGGCTTTGATGATAGAAAGATTCAAAATCAGTGCTTTAATTGTTACAGGAGTTGCTGGTGGCTTAAATGATGAAGTGAAAATTGGAGATTTAGTGATTGCCACTTCTTGCGTTCAACATGATTTAGATTGTTCACCACTTTTTCCGAAATTTGAAGCACCACTTTTAGGTAAATCATTTTTTGAATGTGATGCTAAAATGATTCAAAAGTCGCACATAGCTTTGCAGTATTTTATTGAAAATGAATTACATCACTACATTCCTGAAGAAAATTTTAAATCATTAGGCATACAAAAACCAAGTTTACACAAAGGTTTGTTGGTAAGTGGAGACCAGTTTATAGGCACTACAATGCAACTAAATGAAATTCTCAAACACCTACCTGAAGCCTATTTTGTAGAAATGGAAGGAGCAGCTGTGGCGCAAGTTTGTTATGAAAACAAAGTTCCTTTTGTTGTAATTCGTTCTATTTCAGACAAAGCCAACCAAAATGCACATATAGATTTTAATAACTATATTCACTTAATATCAAGAAATTATTCTTGGGCATTGATTGAACAATATTTTAAGAGAAACTGATTATTTTAGAGTTCATTCAATGAAAAAATACCTGTTAGAACTTAAAAAGCTTGGCTATCATTTTTCTCAAGAAGAACTAGAAAAGCCTTTTGATGAATTAGGCTTGGAAAGTTTTGATTTATTGAACATTAGAACCAGTTTAGAAAAAAAACTTGGATTACCAATTGTTGATAGTACTTGGCTGCAATTTAAATCAGTTTTTGATGTTGTTTTATTTTGCGATTTTCACGATTCTCAAGAAAAATATTTCCCTAAAACGAAAAAAACGCAATTGTTTTCAAAGCAAATAAGCATTGAGATGCCTCAAATGGCTTTAGGAGCTATGTCAGAAAATTGGTTTTTAAAAGAAATAGGCAGTATCCATTGGCAGATGTTGTGTGAGGGTTTAAAAACTAAATCATCAGAACTGAAAGATGAAGAAAATCAACGCCTTTATGCCACATTTGTAAGAATAAAAGTAGAATATGGTTTGCCCCTAAATCAATTTAAAGAAAACGAAAACCTGAAATTTAAAGCCAAAATAAAGCGATTTGGAGAAAGTTTATATTATTCTGAAATTAAATCAAAGGCTGGAAATACAGAAATAAAAGCCAAAATGATGTCGAGCTTTTCTGTAAGAAATGCAAATGACAATAGTCAACTTCTTAAAAGTAAACCATTTAGTAAGATTAATAAAATAGAAGAGCTTTTTGAAAATGATAAGTTTGGAGAGGATTATTTGGCAATAAAAAAACAAATTAAACATTTTTTAAAACTTGATAAGTATAAATTTTTACTAAATAGAAAAGTGGTATTTGAAGCGAATTATAGGCTAAATCCATATTATGATATGAATGGGGTTGGATTGTTGTATTTTGCAGCTTATCCTATTATTTCTGATTTTTGTGAGGCGCAATATTTTAATCAAAGCTTTGAAAATGAGGTTAGATGGGAAGAAAATTATAGCACATTGAGTAGAGATATTTTTTATTATGGCAATTGTAATATCAATGATGAAATTATTTATAAATTACATGAATTCTCATTTGATGACGATGGTAAAGTGATGCTTTTGAGTGCTTTACATAGGAAAAGTGATGAAAAGAAAATAGCCCAAATTTTTACCATTAAATCAAATCAAAAATGAAAACAGCTTACATAATTGGGGCTAGTGGTCATGGAAGTGTAATTGAATCAATTATTCATACATCCTACAATAAAATTATTTTTGTTGATTTAAAACCAAGTTCAGCACAAGTACTTTCACAAGAATATTTTTTCAATCATTTTTCGCAATACATTGAAAATGAAATTTTTATAGGAATAGGAGATAATAAAGCAAGAAAAAATATATACGAAAAATTAATTTTTCTTGGCAAAACGCCCTCCAATTGCATTGCCTCAAATGCATTTATAGCTCACAATGCCAAAATAGGAAACGGTGTTTTTGTAGGAGCAGGGGCAGTGGTTGGTGCCAATGCTTTAGTTGGTAATAATGTTATTATCAATACTTTATCTAGTGTAGATCATGATTGTGAAGTAGGAAATCATTCGCAAATTACAGCAGGAGTAAACCTTGGAGGAGGTACTGTGATGGGTGAAAACTGTTTTTTAGGTATAAAAAGTGCCACCATTCCACTTGTTAAAATTGGTAACAACTCTCAAATAATGGCTGGCAGTATAGTTTTTAAAAATGTGCCTGATAATGTGTTGGTTGGTGGTAATCCTGCTGTGGTGATAAAGAAGTTATAGTTGATTGTTTTGTTTGTAAGGTGTTGATAAATAATTATTTGTGAAATATTTACGGTGCTAAAAAGTTGCTTTTTACATTTTCTAACACTTCTCCATCGCTAATCACTTCTATTTTAATTTTGTTTGAAACCGAATGTACTTCTGATTTAGGTATAGAAACCATCACCACTGCATCAATTTTTTCATTGGCTTGCAATACAGGGTTTGTTAAACCCATAAACTTAACTTTTCCCCTGTGAGAAGTAATTTTAAGAGTAATTGATTTTTTATGAAAGGTTTTATTTATAATCTGTAAATTATACATATTATTGATAATGCCATCTGGTTGCTCCGTGTATAACATGCCAGGTACACGCAAAAAAGTAGCTTCTATTTGACCTCTAAATACTAACAAATAGGAAAAAACTGATAATAAAATACACATAACCAATATGTAAGCTTTTACTCTGTTGGTAATTTTAAAAGGAGTTTTTTCTGTAATATTTTTCTCAGAGGCATATCTTATCAACCCCGTTGGTTGATTTATTTTTACCATTACTTCATCGCAAGCATCTATGCAAGCTGTGCAACTTATGCATTCTAATTGTTGCCCATTTCTAATATCTATTCCCGTTGGGCATACATGCACACAAAGTTTACAATCAATACAAGCTCCTTTATGCTGTTCATATTCGTCTTTTTTAATTTTCCCTCTTGGTTCTCCTCTTATATAATCATACGCAATTTGAATGGTATCACTTGTCATCAATACCCCTTGCAAACGACCATACGGACAGACTACGGTACATACTACTTCTCGTAAAAATGCAAAAACAGAAAAGAATATTCCTGTAAAAACAACTATCCCAATAAATCCTGGTAAGTTTTGAAAAGGTGATATTTGAACAATTTTTATTACCTCATCTAAACCAATTATGTACGCCATTACAGTATGAGAAATAAGTAAAGAAATTATTAAATAGATGCCATATTTTGCAACTCTTTTCAATATTTTTTCTGTATTCCATTCTTGGTGAGCAAGTTTCATTTTTTTTTGGTAATCACCCTCTATCCAGTAATCTATTTTGCGAAATACTAATTCCATAAATATGGTTTGCGGACAAGCATAGCCACACCAGACCCTGCCAAAAATGGAGGTAAATAAAATAATGAAAACAAAAAAGCAAATCATGGCTAAGAACAATAAATGAAAATCTTGTGGCCAAAAAGGAGCACCAAAAAGTACAAATTCTCTTTCTAAAATATTAAGTTTAATAATTGGATGTCCGTTGATTTTAATAAATGGAGTAATAAAAAATATAGCCAGTAAAATGTACGAAATCAATGTTCTGATTTTGTAAAAAAAACCCTTTGGCATTTTTGGGAAAACCCATTTTCTTCCACCATCTTTATTTACTATATAAACCGTATCTCTAAACGAATCTGAAGGATGAGTTGCTTCCATTTTGCACATTAATTATAATACAAAATTGTAACTCTTTAAAAACTAAAAATATGAGCCGAGAGTGTGAAAAAGATGATTTTAGTTAGTTTTTATTGATTAATTGTTTGCCACGAATTCACGAATTATATTTTTGAATTTGAAGAAAAAATATAACCATTTTTCTATGGTTGAAAATTATTGTAAAGATAAGGGAGTAACAAAATTTATACGGTCTTTTAGGTCTGACAAATCACCACCATTTCTCAATGTTTCAGAAATTAATTTCCTGTCTTCCAATATTTTCTTGAACAAATATACTCCTTTTGAGTCCCCCTTTTTGGGGTACAATTTCACTTCTTTCATAAAAAATCTATATTGATTACACAAAATTATTTAAAACAATTCTATTTTCACTAATCAATGTTGTATTTTAATGAAATTAATTGTTTTATAGTGTTTTAAATTCCAAATTTTAAAATTTCAAACATTGATTTTTTCTCTCTTTTGTCATTATCTTTGAAAATCCTTTTAAGCCAATCAAGTTATGACCCCTTCTTTAAATTGGAATTTTGATAATTCTTATTCAAAATTACCATCCACTTTTTTTAGCCCCACTTTGCCTACCAAGTTTAACAAACCATCTTTGGTTTATTTTAATCTTGAATTAGCTAAAGCATTGGATTTGACAACTGAAGAAATTGATAACCAAGTTGTTGAATCTGTTTTATCTGGAGATTCTATTCCTGATGGTGCCTTACCCATTGCGCAAGCTTATGCTGGTCATCAGTTTGGACATTTTACTAAATTAGGTGATGGCAGGGCTATTTTACTAGGTGAACATTTAACTTCAAAGTCGGAAAGATTTGATATTCAATTAAAAGGAGCAGGACTCACTGCTTATTCTCGTAGAGGCGATGGTTTGGCAACATTAAGGGCAATGCTCAGAGAATATTTAATAAGTGAGGCCATGTTTTATCTCAACATTCCCACCTCAAGAAGTTTGGCAGTGGTGAAAACTGGCGAAAAAGTATATCGAGAAATGGCTCATGAAGGTGCCGTTTTAACCAGAGTAATGCAAAGTCATATTCGTGTAGGTACTTTTGAATATGTGAGTTCGTTTTTATCATTGGATGAGTTGAAAATTTTTTTAGAATATGTAGTTCAGCGTCATTATCCAACATTATCAAATTCAAATCAAATAGCTATTGATTTTTTAAATGCTGTTGTAGATAAGCAAGTTTCTTTGATAACCCATTGGATGAGAGTTGGCTTTATACATGGGGTGATGAATACCGATAATATGTCCATTGCTGGTGAAACTTTTGATTATGGTCCTTGTGCTTTTTTAAATGTTTTTCATCCCAGAACTGTTTTTAGCTCCATCGACACACAAGGTAGGTATGCTTATGGAAATCAGCCGAGAATAGCACAATGGAATTTGTCAGTTTTGGCAGGTGCTTTATTGCCTTTGATAGATGAAAATCAAGAAATTGCCATTGAAAAAGCGCAAGAAATATTAGATACTTTTCCTGAAAAATATACTTTAGCTTGGCAACAAATGATGGCCAACAAACTAGGTTTTAAAGAATCAAATGAAGAAATCAATGCTTTTGCCGAAGAATTACTTCCTTGGATGCAACTCAACCAAGCAGATTTTACCAATACTTTTTTAGTATTACAAAAAGATTTACTAAGTCAAACTACTATTTATCAATCTTCTGACTTTATAAATTTAGAAAACAAATGGAAAGCGCTTTTAGAAAAAAATAACATTTCATTTGAAACTGCTCTTCAATTAATGAGAATTAATAATCCTGCTTATATTCCAAGAAACTACCTTGTAGAAGAAGCCCTCAATAAAGCATGTGAAAATAATGATTATCAATTGTTTGATAAGTTATTAGCTGCCTTAAAAAATCCTTACCAATTCAAAGATGAATTTCAGTTTTTACAAGAAGTCCCTTTAAATGCTGATGCTGGTTATAGAACTTTTTGTGGAACTTGATGGAATGTTTTATTTATTTAAAGACGTTTTGTCGTGATTCTTGGATAGATAGACATTGGTTCGTATGTCTCTACAAATACTCTAAAAAACCACAGCCTTCGCTTTAAGCGAAAGCTGTGGTGGTCTGAACCATGATTTATATGATTAAAAGGTTAACAAGATTTATTTTAGCTTTTACTATTCAAGCCCTTTTCGATTAATGAGATTTTTGATATTGTAATTAAATCTGTTAGTGTTGAGATTCAATACTATTTCAACAATTTTCTATTTTCTACATCTTCTAAAATAGTCATTTGTTGTATAGCAATACGGTTTAATTTAATGAGTCTATCTGTTTGAGGCATATTTTCATCTATAAATACTGCATTAAGGTTTTCCATATTGGATAAACAAATCAATTCATTTATAGAAGCGTAATCACGCATATTCCCTTTTAAATCAACGTTTTGCTCTCTCCATTCTTTTGCGGTAATGCCAAATAGTGCTACATTTAACACATCGGCTTCGTTAGCGTAAATTATTGCTATTTGTTGAGCAGAAAGTTCTTTAGGGATAAGATTTTGTTTGATAGCATCGGTATGAATTCGATAATTTATTTTCGCCAATTCTCTTTTGGCAGACCAGCCCAATTGCTTTTGTTCTTCTTCTTTTAGTCGTTGAAATTCTTTGATTAAATACAATTCAAATTCAACCGAAACCCAACTAGCAAATTTAAAAGCAATGTCTCTTTGGGCGTAAGTTCCTCCTCCAGCACCATTTTTAGATACAATTCCAATAGCATTAGTTAGTTCTACCCATCTACTAGGACTCATAGTAAAAGCATTACTTCCAGCTTCTTTCAAAAGGGGGTCGAATTCGACCCCTTTAAAAATTGGATTGTTTAGTTGCTCCCATAAACCTAAATATTCTAATGTATTTTTTAATCGCATCCAGTTTTTAACCACATCTTTAGGTTCATTAGCATTTTTCTGCTTAGCAATGTCCGTGATGCTTATATAATCTATGCCGTTTACCAACAAAGTTTTAACTTGTACACTTTTTACTGTGATAAAACTATTTTTTGCCATTGTTTTAAACTTTTGAAAAAATCCTACTCAATCTCCACTTTATCAATCTCTTTCATTAACCTATCTGTTTCCGTTAAAGCAACTATTATTTTTTGAAAATGAAGTATGTCCTCAAAATCTAAGGTGCGTTCTTTACGGTCTTTGAGCCATTTTTGAGCTGGTTGATAACCTCCAATATAAAAATTCCATGCAACTTCGGGAACATTGTCAAAATATTGAAGCCCCTCAATCCCCAAAGGGGAAGATTTATCATAATTGATATATACTTTGTTGTTTTCATAGTGAATTTTACCCACTACATTATTGCCATCATTAGGATATTGGGTAATGTAATTTTCAACTACTTCACTTTCTAATAAATGAATTTGGCGAATTTCTCCACCAAGTTTTACCAATTCCCAAAATGTAGTTACATCTTTTGGATAAGGTACTCTTGGGAAATCTATTTTTAAAAACTCTTTGTATTTTTCTCTGTATGTTGGCGAATGTAAAACAGCATAGATATAGTCTAAAATATCTATTGGGGCAAATTCTCCTCCTGTAATACTTTGTTGATTTTGGGTAGCAAATTCCCCTCCATTGGAGGGGTGTCCGAAGGACGGGGTGGGTTTCTCTGCCACAAACCTTGCACCCAAACCATCAGCTATTTTATCTACTATTTCTTGATTTAGATTTGGTTTGCGTTCGGTGGTGTTTTCGCCTATTGTTAATTGACCTGAGGTTTCGGGGTAAAGGTAGAGTGGAAAAACAGAACCACCTCCACGATAATAAATGTTTTGATCAGAAATTGTATTTGAAATAAAAGATAAGTTCCATTGCATATTTCCAACTGCTTGTCCTTGTCTTCCTGATATTAAAGCAAAATTATTTCCATTTTTTAGATTTTTCATAATCCTATTTTGACTATAAGCAAAAAAACCTTTTGGCTTTCCAGTGAAAAAAGTCCAACGATTATCAAATGGTCTGTATGCTATATGCTTATAGTTTTCTTCTTTGTAATTTTCCTTTAAATCCTGCATTGCTTTTGACAAAATCCAGTCTCGACTATCGTCTTTAATATTGTATATTTTCTTTACTTCACTTTCGCTTATTGAAGTGAAAGTTTCAATTCTTTCTTTAAGAGCAGATTTATCAAATGAAATAGTTATATCATCATTTTTAGACAATACACCTAATGAGTTTTCTAAAAACAATTCTAAAAGATGAAATCCTTTATCATATGTTTTTTTCTCGTCAAAGTCTTTTGGAGTAAAAAAATAGTGTGGTGCAATATTCTCTAACTTTTGATATTGTGTAGTTTTTAAGGAGTTTTTTGAAAGAAAATCATATTTAAAATCTCTTTTTCCAAATAAATCAAAATGAAATATCTGTCCTAATTCATTAACTTTTTTCTTTCCTGTTTTAATAAAGAAATTTATTGAAACCCCTTGCTCAATATCAAATACATTTATGTCTGCACTTCCATCAAGTGAAGTTTCTTTTTTCTTTGCATTACCATGTAAGTCAATTGTATAAATTTTATCATAAGTTTTTAGTAAATTCCAACGCATTCCTCTAAATGTTGGGTTGTCTAAAAAACCATGAGGATTAATAAATGCCAAAACCCCACTTCCATTTTTTTCAATAAAGTGCTGTCCATATCTTAAAAACTTTACATAGTCATCATTTATGAATTTTGAGTTTTGCTCTTTCAATTTTTCTTTACCTCCAGGTTCTTTTTTATAATCTTCCATTAGACTCATAATCCATTCACCTTTATTGGCACTTTCTCCACTATAAGGTGGGTTTCCAATCACACACATTACAGGCGTATCACGTTTAATGTGGTTGGCTTCGTTGGCTTCGGAACTCAACCAATTGGCAAAAAGTGTTCCTGTATCGGGGTGGTGTTCTTCTAAACTATTGGTTAGGTAAACTCTAAGTCGTTGAGGAGAACCACCCCTGCCTTCGGCGGAGGAAGAACCACCCCGCCCTGCGGGCACCCCTCCACTGGAGGGGAAGTAGCCAGTATCGGTAAGTAATAAATCAAGTTTTAAATGTGCCATTGCGTAAGAAGCCATTAGTAACTCAAATCCATTTAAGCGTGGTAACAAATGTGTTTCTACATAATTGCTCCAAATACCTTGTTGCCCTACAAACTTTTTATGTACGTGTTTTACTACTTCTGCCAAAAAAGTACCTGTGCCAGTGGCTGGGTCTAGTATTTGTACTCGGTGTACTTCTTTTTCTACCGTTTTATTATGTCCTTGTTCTCTTACTTTTATGGTGGTTTTGCTGGTATCAGATAAACCTTGTGGCAAACCAAATTCAGTTTTTAAAATATCATCCACAGCCCTCACTATAAAATTTACAACTGGTTGTGGCGTGTACCAAACACCTCTGGCTTTACGCAAGGCAGGGTCGTATTCACTCAAAAAGTTTTCGTAAAAGTGAATAATGGGGTCTTCCATTCCTGTGGTTTTGCCATAGTTACGGAGTATTTCTTTCACATTACAAGCTAAAAATACTTCTACCAAACTATCCACAATCCACTTTATACGGTCGTCAATATCAGGTCCTGCAATGTAGTTGAAAAGTTTTCTCAAAAACGGATTTGTTTTTGGGATTAATTCTGCGGCTTCTTGTCGGCTAAATGTGGGTAAAGTTGGGTCGTGCAATCTAGCTGCAAACATACCATAAGCAATAGTTTGGGCATATACATCTGCAAAACCTTTGGGTGTAATATCATGAATTAAAATATCCTTAAAGGCATTCATTTGGTCTTTTAGGGTACTGTCTTCTTCATTATTGGTATCGCTTTTTAGTGCTTTTTCAATAATTTCAGCCAATAATCGGGCTTTGCCAGCCATCATTTCGGCTAGTTTTTTACTGCTTTTTATGTTTTGCCCAATGTGAATACAGAAGTCTTTGAGTAAATTAGTGAAAGCGGCAAAGTTTTCCGTTAATGGAATTACAGCACCATTTTCTATTTTACCAATAGCAATTTGGGTTACAAATTCGCCTTCTCTATACAAATGAAAATCAAGGTAATCTGTAAAAAATATATTATTTAATGAAGCCTTGTAACGGTCAAATTGTTCTTTGTTTCCAGTTTTTTTTGCACCTGCTAAATCTTTATCTCCTAAATCTTTAGCTTCAATAAAACCAACAGGAATATCACCTTTGGTAAGAATATAATCAGGAGCACCACAGGTTTGCCTTTTGGGTTCGTTGGTTGCTCTTATTTCGGGTACTAATGTTTCAATTAATTGTTGTAAATCGCCCCTAAAAGTATGTTCGGTTGCGTTACCAAGTTTAAAACGTTGGTTAATATTGGCAATGTATTGGTCTAAAGTCATAAAATATTTGGAATAGATTAGATATGTAAAAATAAGATTTATTTGGAAAAAACCCCTAAAGTTTTTGAAAACCTTGGGGGTTTTGTTACCAAGATAGTCATAACACGGATGCTTTTGCTTTGAGGGAAGGCATCTGCTGGGGTTATTTATATTACATGTAGGAAGCCCTATAAGGTTTTTAGAAACCTTATAGGGCTCGTCTAATTTGGTTTCTAGATCTTTAACCTCCTAAAACACCACAGCCTTCGCTTTGGGGCGAAGGCTGTTGTAAAATTAATCGGTGGTTACCAAATACAACCCATGGTTGAAACCATGGGCTATATAAAAACATCCTTACTTCTACTTTAACAGATTATAAATTCGAAATAAAAAATGCTGCCACGAATTCACGAATTAAAATTTAATTCGTGAATTCGTGGCAGAAAATAAGTTTTTTACGAAGTGAAAACTGAAAATTCAAATATAATTTCACAAAATTGAAAACTACGTTTTCTTTAAATACCTAGTATGTAAAACCATTATTAATTCTTAATTAAAAAAAGAAATTTCCTCTTTCACAAAGTCCATTAGTTCTTTGATGTAGGCAGGGGAGAAATCGAATTTGATATTGGCTGTGGCATACACCTCTTTGATGGATTTTGAATAGCCCAATGAAAGTGCATTTTTGTAGGCTTCCAATCCTTTTTGTGGGTTTTCTTTGTAGTTTTTCCACACGGCAATGGCGCCTAATTGTGCAATGGCATATTCAATATAGTAAAACGGCACTTCGTAAAGGTGTAATTGTTTTTGCCAGATATTGTCTTTGTATTGTTCTAAGCCCGACCAAGAAACTGCTTTTATGGCAAACTGGTTATGAATTTTGTTCCAAGCTTGGGTTCTTTCTTCTACCGAATGGGTAGGGTTTTCATATATCCAATGTTGGAATTTATCAATCGTGGCTACCCAAGGCAGGGTTTCAAGTACATGCTCTAATTGTTGCAATTTGGCACGTTTCAATGTTTCTTCATCCTCAAAAAACAAATGCCATTGATCCATACTTATCAACTCCATACTCATAGAAGCCAACTCTGCAATTTCAGACGTCAATCCTCTCCAAGTATTTAATTTTAAGTCTCTTGTAAGAAATGAGTGCACAGCATGACCGCCTTCATGCACCATGGTAATTAAATCTTGAAGTGTAGAAGTGGCATTCATAAAAATAAAGGGCACACCTGTTTCGTCCAATGGATAATTGTAGCCACCAGGAGATTTTCCTTTTCTAGAAACCAAGTCTAAGTGCTTCATTTCCTTCATAATCTCCAAACATTCACCCAAATAAAGATCTAGATTTTTGAAGGCTTGGATTGATTTTTCTAACAATTCTTCTCCTGTTTCAAATGGTTTCAAGGCAGGTAAATTGTTTTTATCAACCGACAAATCCCAAGGTTTTAAATCGTCAACTCCTAATGAAAATTTTCTTTCATTGGCAAAACTATTGGTCACCGGCACCACATATTTTTCTATTGCCTCGTGAAAACTGAAGCAATCTTGTGGGGTGTAATCGTACCTGCCCATTGCCACAAACATAAAGTCTCTGTAATTGGCAAAGCCAGCATTTTTGGCCACTTTATCTCTCAAAGTAATCAATTTAGAAAACAATTCATCTAAACTTACCTTGTCTTGAATTCTTCTTTCTTGAATTAATCTGTAAAAAGTTTCTCTCAGGGCTCTGTCAGTGCTTAATAATTGTACGCCAGCTTGTTGCAAAGTATATTCTTTGTCTTCATACTGCACCGACATAGCACCAATGGTTTGTCCGTATTCTTGTTGCAAAGTTTGCAATTCAGAAAACAAAGGCACATTTTCTTCTCTGTAAATATCGGCAGAGGTTTTTAGTTTTTTTACCAATAATTCGTAGCCTTCTCCTTGTAATTCACTTAAGAATTCGCACGCCAATGCTTTTTTATCCAACTCATTGGCTTCTGGAGAAATCAAAGGTTCAACCTCGGTTACAAAGTAGTTAAAATCGTTTCTATATTCTTCATTTTCAGTAAAACAAGTCATACGGATGTATTTCCAACCCATGGCTTCTTCCAAAATAGACTCCAATTCACTTCTGTCCAACAACCATTTTTCAAGGTCTTGTAAAGAAAGAATTTCTCTATTTTTTAAATTTTCAAAATAAGGTTGTAAACCAGTCCAATCTTTTACTTCAAAATCATTGGGAACAAAATTACGGGGTCTTTTAGAAGGAAGCATATTTTTTTTAGATTTTAGACAGCAATATAGTTGATAGTTGATAGTTGATAATTGAAAGTTGAAAGTTGATTGAAAATTTGAACCTTAAACCTTAAACCTTTCACTTCTCACTAATATAATTCTTTGTACAGTTGTAATTTAAAGTCCCTTTCCTTTGGAGAGGGATTTAGGGAGAGGCTTTAATTAAGTATTTACAGACCGCCAAGCTTCTTCTTTGAAAAAACATAGCAGGATAAATAGAAATGGCTTTGAGCCAATATTTAATACCTAATTTTTTATGTTGAGCCAAAGCCAAATGCAAGCCAGCATAAATGTAGGTGTGTGATTTTAAATAGTTTAATTGAGTGCCAAGGAATTTTACACAAGCAATGTCATTACTAACCAGTTCCAAAAATAAATTGATTCTGGCTAAAAAAGAAACAGGTTCTATATTAATTACACTTCTTACTTCATGATGAATCATGCAGGCGGTAATTTCATTGGAATAATACAAGGGAAATCTAGCAGCAAGTCTTAACCATAATTCATAGTCTTCGGTACCACTGAGTGCCCTTATAGGATTAAATTTTTGTTCTTCAAATATTTCTTTTTTGACAAAAATTCCAATGCAACTTAATGAATTACCATGAATTAAATCTTGATTGATGAATTCTCCTGTTCTTTTGTTTACTTGCGAAAGCAGCGTATTTGCACCATCTCTCATTTCATATCCCAAATGAAAAAAAACTGGTTTAAACTCATTTTGAAGTAACAAATTATTGGCAGTAGAAAAATAATTGGGATACAACAAATCATCAGAATCTACAAATGTAATGTAATCGCCTTTTGCTTTTGAAATCCCAAAATTACGAGCAGCAGCTCTCTCTTCATTTTGTTTTTTAAAATAGAACACCTTTTCACCCAAAAAAGGTTTCACCACATCTGGCGTGTTATCGGTGCTACCATCATCAACAATAATCACTTCAAAATGAGCATATTCTTGCTTCAAAACCGAGGTTAAAGTTTTTGCAATAAATCCCGCCCTGTTGTAAGTTGGAATAATGATAGAAAAAAAAGGGGTTTGAAAACTCATTTATAATAGATATTAGATTTTAGATTTTAGACTTAAGACGGAAGACAGAAGACAGAAGACAAAAAACTTTAAACTTTGAACTTTAAACTTTAAACTTTAAACTTTTCACCATTCACTACTCACCATTCACCCCTCAAACAAGTTTCACTTTTTTCCCAGGCAACATTTTGATATGTCCTGCAAATTCCATTGAAAGTAAGGTAGAAGCCAATTCTGAGATAGATATTTCACTTCTCCAGCTCAGTTCATCTATCTGTATTTCAGGATATTTTTCTAAAATAGTTACAATGGCAATTTCCTTGACACTTAAAGCACTCAAATCTTTTTGTTTATAGTTGCTTGGTTTTTCAAAAAGCCAACCCAAATCGTTTACAATTTGGTCAACAGAAGTAAAAATTTGTGCTTTTTGCTTGGCAATGAGCAAATTGCTGCCTGTGGAAGTTTTTACGCCTAAGTTGCCAGGTACAGCATAAATTTCTTTGTTGTATGAATAAGCAATTTCGGCAGTAATTAGAGTCCCACCTTTTTCGGCTGTTTCTACCACAATTAAAGCATCAGATAAGCCAGCAATTATGCGGTTTCTTTCAGGGAAATGTGGGGCATCTGGTTGAGAGCCAAAGGAATATTCTGTAAGTAATCCACCATTTGCACACATTTCCTCAGCAGTTGATTTATGAGCTGCGGGGTAAATCACGTCAATTCCAGCACCCATTATACCCACTGTTGACAAGTTATTTTTCAAAGCAGCTCTATGAGCCACAATATCAATTCCATAAGCCAGTCCGCTTACTATTAATGGATTGTAAGGTGCAAGTTCCTCAATAATTTTTTCAGTAATTCTTTTGCCATATTCACTTGCGTTTCTTGTGCCCACAATGCCCACTGTGCGAGGAGTGTTGAGGTTGGTATTCCCTTTATGAAAAAGATACAAAGGAGATTCTGCAAATTCTTTTAGTCTTTTAGGGTATTTTTCGTGGGTATAAAAAAGTATTTCGGTGTTTTTTTGGGTGGCAGTAGCAAGAATATTTTCAGCTTTTTTTAAGGCTAATTCTTTGTTTTGTAGAATATTATCTGCCGTTTGTTCTCCAATTCCAGGCACAGAAACCAATTTCTTTTTATTGGCAAGCAATACATTTTCTGCCGAACCAATGTAAGAAATAAGTTGCTTGGCTGTTTTTACACCAATACCTGTAATTTGTGCAAGTGCTAGGTTGTGAAGCATTTAAATGATATTTTTAGCCACGAATTCACGAAATAAAATTTGTGAATTCGTGGCTTATCTTTACTTTTTCTTAGCTTTAGTAGTTGCTTTTGCAGCAGGTTTTGCAACTGCTTTTGCAGCAGGTTTGGGAGCAGCTTTAGCAGCAAACCTTCCTTTAGTTGGTTTGGCAGGTGCATCTGCCGCTAATGCCAAACACTCTTCTAGGGTTAATTCAGCAGCAACTTTATCTTTAGGGATTTTTACATTTTTATCACCTGCCATAATGTATGGTCCCCATCTGCCATTTAATATTTTCACTTCTGGGTTTTCTGCAAATACCTTGATTTCCTTTTCAATATCGGCTTTAATTTTGGCTTCAATAATCTCTATGGCTCTATCATAGCTAACCTCTAGTGGATCGTCTGTTTTTGGTAATGAATAAAATTTACCATCGTGACGAATGTAAGGGCCAAATCTGCCCAAGGCAGCCACCATTTTTTTATCTTGATATTCGCCTAAATCTCTTGGGAGTTTAAACAATTCAAGGGCATCTTCTAGGGTAATGGTTTCTAGCAATTGTCCTTTTTTCAAACTGGCAAATGTTGGTTTTTCTTCGCCTTCCACTGTTTCACCAATCTGCACCAAAGGACCAAATTTACCCAATCTTACCGAAATTTGTTTGCCATTTTCAGGGTGCACTCCTAATATTCTTGCAGAAGAAATAGAACTTCTTTCTACATTTTCTTCAGTATTAGTTACCTGATTATGAAATGATTGATAAAAATTATCAATCATTTTATCCCATTTGGTATTGCCTGCTGCTATCTCGTCAAATTCTTTTTCTATATTGGCAGTAAAGTGAAAATCAATTACATTCGGGAATCTATCAACCAAAAAGTCGTTCACAATCATGGCTATATCAGTAGGGAAAAGTTTGTTTTTCTCAGCACCATAATTTTCATTTTCTGTCTTGGTTTCTACTTTTCCACCTTGCAAAGTAATAATTTGCACATTTCTAGACTTTCCTTCTCTGCTTTCTTTTATTACATAGCCTCTGTTTTGCACTGTTGAGATAGTTGGTGCATAAGTAGAGGGACGACCAATGCCCATTTCCTCCAATTTTTTCACCAAACCAGCTTCATTGTATCTTGCAGCAGGGCGGTTAAACGATTGTTTACCAGTAATTTTACCTAATTGCAATGGCTGACCCACTTTCAATGGAGGCAATGCCCCTTTGTTTTCTTCTTCGCTTAATTCATCTTCGTCCACCGCATCCACATAAGCTTTTAAGAAACCTTCAAATTTAATTACTTCTCCTTTGGCCACAAACTGCTCATTTACAGTAGATACTCCTATTTGTGCTGTAGTAATTTCTACAATTGCATCAGCCATTTGAGAGGCTTTAGCACGTTTGCGAATTAAATCATAAAGTCTTTGTTCATTTCTATCACCTGAGCCTATTTCTAATGAAAAATCAGTAGGTCTAATGGCCTCATGCGCTTCCTGAGCCGATTCTGATTTGGTTTTATATTTTCTTAATTGATAAAATTCTTGTCCGTAATCACTTATAATAGCATCTTTCGCTTTTTGTAAAGCTTCCTCCGATAAATTTACCGAATCGGTACGCATATAAGATATTTTCCCAGCTTCGTATAGCTTTTGTGCCAAAATCATGGTTTGGGTTACAGAATATCCCAATTTTTGAGCCGCTTCTTGTTGTAAGGTAGAAGTAGTAAACGGTGCCGATGGTGAGCGTTTGGTAGGTTTACTTTCAAGATTTGCTATAGAAAAATCGGCCCCATTACATTTGTTGATGAATGCATAAGCGTCTTCTTCTTTTTCAAATCTTTTGGGCAGTTCTGCTACTAATTTTTTCTTGCCGTCTAAATCAAAAATGGCAGAAATTTTAAAACTATAACTAGCGTTAAATTTCTCAATTTCTCTTTCTCTGTCCACAATCATGCGCACAGCCACCGATTGCACCCTGCCAGCCGACAAACCTCTTTTGATTTTTTTCCACAACACTGGCGATAGTTCAAAACCCACCAGTCTATCCAATACCCTACGAGCTTGTTGGGCATTTACCAAATCTATATCAATAGTTCTTGGATTTTGAATAGCCTCCGTAATGGCTTTTTTAGTAATTTCCCTAAAAACAATTCTTTTAGTTTTATCAGCTTTTAAATGTAATGCTTCACTCAAGTGCCAAGAAATAGCTTCTCCCTCGCGGTCATCATCGGTTGCTAGCCATACAACATCTGATTGATCTGCTAATTTTTTAAGCTCTTTTACCAACTGTACCTTGTCTTCGGATATTTCATAAGTAGGTTTAAACCCATGTTCAATGTCAATTGCATTGTTTCCTTTGGGCAAATCACGAACATGACCAAAACTAGATTTTACTGTAAAGTCCTGACCCAGATATCCTTCAATCGTTTTCGCCTTGGCTGGCGATTCCACAATCACTAAATTTTTCGACATAAATAATCTTAAATACTAAAAAGCTCAATGGCAAAAATCAAAAAAAAATCTCAATTACTACTATTTTATTTTTATTTTTAACAAAAAAATAGCAAAACCAATGAAAAAATTACTTTTAGTTCGTCATGCAAAAGCTGAAAAAATCTCCCCCAACCAAAAAGATTTTGACAGAGAATTAGCTAATAGAGGCCTCATGGATGCTCCTAGAATTGCACAAACTATTTATAATGAAGGTATTGTGCCGCAATTATTGGTGAGTAGTCCTGCTGTGAGAGCCATTAGCACTGCATTTTATTTTGCAGAACAGTTTAAAATAGACACAACAGCAATTTTACAAAACGAAGATATTTTTGAAGCCAGTCCTGGCGCATTGTTAAAAATAGTCAATCAATTTTCTGATGAGGTAGAATTCATAGCCATGTTTGGTCATAATCCTGGATTTTCTTACTTAGCCGAATATTTAACAGGCTATGATATTGGCGAAATTCCTACATGTGGAGCAGTATTGTTACATTTTGAAGTAGAATCTTGGTCGCATATTTCACAAAATACAGGCACATTGCACCAACATTGGTATCCTGCTCAAGTGACAGGGGATAAGTGATAGGTGAGAGGTGATAAGTGATAAGTGATAAGTGAATGGTGACAGGTGATAGTTAGAATTTGAGTATTTTGTAGGTATTTTTCTTGTTTAAAACTTTGAACCTTAAACTTTCAACTTTTAACTTTAAAAAAAGCCCTAGAAGGGTCAACTGTTTGTAGAAAAATAATTTAGCGACAACAGAACCCCAGAGGGGTGAACTATTAAGATAAATAAATTGTAAGATTATCTGTATTTAAGTATATTAAATTTATGAATTTTAAATGTAATGATGTAATTATATTGTCTTTATTTTTAACATTATTAGTTCTTTCATGTCAAAAAAAAGATTTAAACAAAATAGAAAATACTAATATTAATAATTCAAAAAAGCTCTTTTCAGAATATCTAAAAACAAATAATAAAGATTTTTTAGAAAAAAGTTATTTTTCTTTAAATAAAGATAAAGAATTTCAAAAGAATGGAATAGCATCGGCAAATTTAAGCTTTGTAATTTCTCTATATTTGTATGTAAACAAATATAAAGAACTTTCCAATTTGTTGGTAAAATTTAAAACTAATGATGAGAAATTGAATTTTTTAAAATCATATAATTATAATTTTGCAAATTATTTAATGTATTACCCTGAAGATAGCATTAAAGCAATAAATTTTATAAATAACAATATTAATTTAATCAACCTAGAACTTAAAAACAATCCCAAAGACTCTCTTTTATATTTAGGCTATTTCTATAGTTTATACTTAAAAAATCTAAATAATAAAGAATTTGTTCTTGATAAAATAGATAGTATGCAATTAGTAAATAAAAATTTTTCTTCTCTATTTTACAATATATATTTAAAACAATCTATTAATGAATATCCAAAAGAATTATTGCCTAAAAATATATTTTTTATTGAAAATAACAAAAAAGAAAATCTGAATTTCATTAGAATGTCACCAGTTCCAAAGTAATTTTATAACTTGGCAGGTGCAACCTCTTAATTTATGATTTGAAAGTTGTTCTTAACAAAACGACCAGCGATGGTGTATTCCACCTCGCTTTCGAGCAGAAACCAAAACAATAATTTCTTGCATTTTTGTTTTGGTTAGATAATTTGATGCAAGGTGTAAAACACAATGCACGGCAGTCGGTATAGGAAGTAGATGGTTTAAAACCTTGCGAAGCGATAAAACTTTCAACTTTCAACTAAAACTTTCAACTAAAACTTTCACCACCCCAATTTCGTAAAGCATTCAAATTTATGCCTTATGAATATTGGAGTTCCTAAAGAAATTAAAAACTCTGAAAACAGAGTAGCCATTACGCCTGCTGGGGTATTTGAGCTAAAACAAAGAGGTCACAAAGTTTTTATACAAGAAGATGCTGGTGTTGGTGCTGGTTTTTCGAACAAAGAATACGAAAAACAAGGTGCTAAAATTGTTTCATCGGCAAATGAAGTGTATGAAAAGGCCACTTTAATTGTAAAAGTAAAGGAACCTTTGGAGCAAGAATATCAGCTCATAAAATCTCATCATACTGTTTTTACTTATTTTCATTTTGCTTCTAATGAGGTACTTACCAAAGCCATGATTGCTTCTGGTGCTACTTGTATTTCTTACGAAACTGTTGAAAAACAAGACCGTAGCCTACCCTTGCTTACCCCAATGTCGGAAGTAGCAGGTAGAATGGCTATCCAGAAAGGTGCCAACTATTTAGAGAAAACTGTAGGTGGAAGAGGAATTTTGATGGGTGGTGTACCGGGAGTAGCCCCAGCCAATGTACTTATTTTGGGAGGTGGAGTGGTGGGCACTCAAGCGGCTAAAATGGCGGCAGGTTTAGGTGCCAATGTCACCATTATGGATGTGAGTATTCCAAGATTGAGACAATTAGCAGATTTGTTACCAGCCAATGTAACTACCATTTTTTCAAATACATATAATATTAAAAATGCTTTAAAAGAGGCTGATTTAGTAGTGGGAGCAGTATTAATTCCTGGTGCTAAAGCACCTGTTTTGGTAAGTAAAGATGATTTAAAGTTGATGAAAAAAGGGGCTGTTTTGATCGATGTGGCGGTAGATCAAGGTGGGTGTATAGCAACTTGTCACCCAACTACCCACGAAAATCCAGTTTATGTAGTTGATGATATATTGCATTATTGTGTTGCCAATATGCCTGGTGCTGTGCCCATTACTTCCACACAAGCACTTACCAATGCCACTTTGCCTTTTGTAGTAAAACTAGCAGATTTAGGTTGGGAAGAAGCCATTAGAAGAGATGCTGAGCTGAAAAAAGGATTGAATATGTTTGCAGGTAAAATATGCTACCAAGGAGTAGCCGATGCTTTTGGATTAGAATATACTCAAATATAAATTAAAAAGGGGCTGTATATTTCCCACAAAAAAATACTGCCACGAATTCACGAATTAAATTTTTAATTCGTGAATTCGTGGCAGAAAATAAGTTTTCACGAAGTGAAAACTAAAAATTCCATTAAATTCAACTAATTGAAAACTGCGTTTTCTTTAAAACTTAATTTCTTAAAATAGAATTCAGCTTATTTTTTTGTAAACTCCACATTAGTAGTGAATTCTACATTTTCACTTACTACCATTCCGCCTGCTTCAATTGCAGCATTCCATTTTACGCCATAGTCCATTCTGTTGATTAAACCTTTGATTTTGAAACCAACTCTTGTAAATCCATAAGGATCTTTGATTGATTTTCCACCAGTTACATCAAAAGAAACTGTTTTTGTAACACCTCTCATGGTAAGGTTACCAGTTAATTTATAAGTATTTGCACCAGTTTTGGTAAATGAAGTACTTTTGAAAGTAATAGTTGGATAAGTTGCCACATCAAAAAAATCGGCTGATTTTAAGTGGCCATCTCTTTGGTCATCATCAGTGTCAATAGAAGCTACTTCGATAGTAAAATCAATTTTAGCATCTTTAAAATCAGCTTCTTTTGAATCTAATGTGCCACTGAATTTTTTAAATTTTCCTTCAGTTTCAGAAACCATCATGTGGGTAACCGAAAATTTCACATTTGAATGTGATTTGTCAAAATTCCAATTTTGAGCCATTGCAAAAGTAGAACTTGCAAAAGCAAAAGCAACTACGAATAATTTTTTCATTTTTTAAATAGTTTTAATTTTTAAATATTTGTATGTACAAATGTAATATAAATAATTGTATATACAAATAATATCTTTAAAAAAAATAGAAATTTTTTGATTTCTATTTTTTTATTTGGTACAAGGTATTAGGTATTAGGTATTAGGTACAAGGTATTAAGTACAAAGTATAAGTAATTATCATTTGGCTTCAACAAGCTCATTCATTAACCATTCACCTCTCACTTTTCACCTCTCACTTTTCACCTCTCACTTTTCACCTCTCACTTATCACTTCTCACCTATCCCTTGTCACCTCTCACTTATCACTTGCCAAAGATAAATAAGTAAAAAACTCGGCTTTGGTTTTTTCTTCTGCAAATTTGCCGTTAAACTGAGAAGTAACAGTTTTGCTATTCACATCCTGAATACCTCTTGAAGATACACATAAATGAACAGCATCAATTACCACTGCCACATCTTCTGTTTGTAAAACTTTTTTTAACTCATTAGCTATCTGCACAGTAAGTCTTTCTTGCACTTGTGGACGTTTGGCAAAATATTGTACAATTCTATTTATTTTACTTAAGCCAATCACCTGACCATTAGAAATATAGGCTACATGAGCTCTTCCAAAAATAGGCACAAAATGATGTTCGCAGTTTGAATAAAAAGTGATGTCTTTCTCCACCAACATTTCATTGTAATTGTACTTATTGTCAAACAGTTTTATAGAAGGTTTATTTTCAGGGTTTAAACCTGCAAATATTTCTTTTACATACATTTTTGCAACCCTATGAGGAGTTCCTTTTAAGCTATCATCGGTTAAGTCAAGCCCAAGAGTATGCATAATTTCAGCAAAATGTTTTTCTATAATTTCAATTTTCTCTTCGTCGTTCAACGCAAATGCATTTTCGTGCATGGGAGTTTCAGCAGAAGTGCCAACATGTTCATCTCCAATTTCGTCTATCGTCAATCCGTTAATAGAGGGGGTATTCCACATAATTTCGTGCTGTTTCATATAAAATTATAGTTAGCTGCAAATCTTTATCCAAGTGAGAAACCAATTTTTGGTAAATAACTTTGGCAATATTTTCAGCGGTAGGGTTAAGGTTTTTAAATTCTTCCACATCAAGATTTAAGTTTTTGTGGTCAAAAGGCAATAAGATTTCTTTTTGTATAAAATCCGACAATATTTTGGTGTCCACAACATATCCCGTTTCTTGGTTCACTTCTCCTACTACTTTTACCGTTAATTCGTAGTTATGTCCGTGATAATGAGGATTGTTACATTTGCCAAATACTTCAATATTTTTTTCGTCTGTCCATGCAGGATTGTTCAAACGGTGGGCAGCATTAAAATGTTCTTTTCTATAAATGGCAGTTTTCATCAAAAATTCTCAGTTTGTATATACAACCTTATGCTCGTATTTTTGTTTAAATATTTGCTTTATATTTTAAACAAAAGTTTATTTTTTTGTAAAATTACACGAATGCATTTGAAAAACATTATCTTTATTAAAAAGATTTGAATACAAATTTGTCATTTTGAAAAATTTAGGTGATTAATTATCTGCCACGAATTCACGAATTAAAATTATAAATTCGTATTTAAGTATATAATCTAGTTTTATTCAATAATTGAAAATGAAAACAGTCCAAAACTAAACCTTCTTAAAAATCAGGTTTTTTGTTTTATTTTAATTAATGGTTTGAATATCAATAAATTTGTAAATTCGTGAATTCGTGGCAAAAATTGTTTTCACGAAGTGAAGACAAACTAAATTTAAAAATTTCACAATTTGAAAGCGTAGCTTTCAAAATAGGTATTAAAAAGATTTAAGTACAAATTTTTAATTTTCTTTTTATGGAAAATCAATTTAAAAAACCAGAGGAATCATTGGTAATAATGACCGAATTAGTAATGCCCGACCATTGCAATATGCTTTTTAATCTAATGGGAGGCAGAATGATGCATTGGATGGACGTGGTGGGTGCAATTGCTGCCCAGCGACACTCTGGTGGATTGGTAGTTACGGCTTCTGTAGATTCTATAAGTTTTGCTGAGCCAATTAAATTGGGCAATGTGGTTACCCTTACTGCCAAAGTGACACGAGCATTTAATACTTCAATGGAAATCCATATTGATGTATGTGCAGAAGATGTGCCCAACAATCGCAAATTTAAGAGCAACACAGCTTATTTAACTTTTGTAGCCCTTGATGGTCAAGGAAATAAAAAGCAAGTGCCTCAAGTAGCTCCAGAAACTGAGGCCGAAAAAATTCAGTTTGAAGAAGCCCTTCAACGCCGACAAATGAGGCTTGTGGTGGCAGGAAAATTGAAAATTGAAGATGCTCATGGTTTAAAAGGTATATTTAACTTGTAAACCACTTTCATAAATTGAATTTATATTTTTGCCCACAGATTTCACAAATCACACAAATATATTTGTGAAATCTGCGAGATTGGTGGGAGATATTTAGAATATAATATGCATTGTACAAAATCAGAAAATAAAGTTAAATGCTATAAATTTTTAACCACATAGAAACATAGGTATTCAAGAAATATAATTAATATCTAATGTTCACTATGTAAAACTTTAGTTTCTATGCTTAATAAAATAGTATATTCATTAAATTTAGAATAACATAGAAAAAATCAAAAATGATTTTTAAATAAAATGAATAAACCTATGTTACTATGTGGTTAAATTTATCACATATAAACATAGGTTAAAGTATAAATAATTGATTTTATTAAAATTTCACAAATTTGAAAACTTCGTTTTCTATATAATCTAATTTGTTTAAGTAGAATTAATATATTTGTGTTTTCAATATTAAATTATGTCTCAAGAAATAGATCAAATTCAGAAACCTGTAATTGGTTTCACCATGGGCGATGTAAATGGAGTAGGTCCTGAAATTTTGCTTAAGTTACTGGTTGACAACAAGATAAACAAACTTTGTGTGCCCATTGTGTATGGTTCTAGCAAAGTGTTGCATAAATATAAAAAACAAGGAGTTACCGAAGAGATTCATTTTCAATATATTAAATCTCCAGACCAAGCACATACTAAGAAAAACAACTTAATAAATGTTTGGGAAGAAGATTATGCCATTGAACCTGGTAAAGAAACTGAAATTGGAGGCAAATTAGCATTGTTATCTTTACAAGCTGCCGCTGATGATTTGAAAAAAGGTTTGCTTGACGGAATAGTAACGGCTCCTATCAATAAAAAAAATATTCAAAGTGAAGCTTTTAAATTCCCTGGCCATACTGAGTTTTTTGAGTATAACTTTGCTAGAAATGAGGGAGATAGCCTTATGTTTTTGGTAGCTGAAGGATTAAGAGTAGCAGTGGTTACGGGGCATATTCCTGTAAATGAAGTGGCTCAAAAATTAAATCAAGAGTTGATTACTCATAAATTAAAAACCATAATTGCCTCATTGAAAAATGATTTTGGGATTCAAAAACCTAAAGTGGCAGTCTTGGGACTTAATCCGCATGCTGGAGATAATGGATTGATGGGCAAAGAGGAACAAGAAATTATCACGCCTGTAATAGAAACCTTTAAAAATCAAGGTCAATTAGTTTTTGGTCCTTACCCAGCAGATGGATTTTTCGGTGCTAAAACTTATGCAAAATATGATGCTGTATTGGCAATGTACCACGACCAAGGTTTGATTCCTTTTAAAGCATTGGCAATGGAAAATGGAGTAAATTTCACTGCAGGACTACCAATTGTTCGTACTTCTCCCGACCATGGCACAGCATTTGATATCGCAGGCAAAAACAAAGCTGACGAGAGTTCTATCAGAGAAGCATTATATGTGGCACTAGATGTAATAAAATCTAGAAAAACTTTATTGGTGGTGAAGGGAGTTTGATACATGGGAAAGTGAAGGTAAATCCTGAGTAGTGAAACTTTGATATTGGCAGAGTTTGTTGAAGGAAGCCAAAAATATCTGACTATAAAGAAAAAGCCACCTCAATTGGGTGGCTTTTTGTTGATTGGAAATTGAAAATAAATCTTTTATAGTATCATTCAATCACCCCTTCTTTAAAATACTTCCAATTGTTATCGTCAGGTAATGCAGCGGTTATGAAAATATTTTCTTTGGTAAATGGATGCTCAAATGCTATGCTATAACTATGTAATGAGATACCACCGTCGGGGTTGCTTCGGTTAAATCCGTATTTTAAATCTCCTTTGATGGGTGAACCTATTGCACTTAATTGTGCCCTGATTTGGTGGTGCCTACCGGTGATAAGTAAAATTTTTAAAAGATGATAAGTGGTTGATGAATAGATATGTTCGTATTCAAGTATGGCTTCTTTTGCTTCTTTATTTTCAGCTGTACTTACAAATGTTTTGTTTGGTTTATGATGATGTACTAAATAATTGCTCAAAGTGCCTTTTTCTGGTGAAGGTAAATTTTTAACTACTGCCAAATACTGTTTTTGAATTTTTCTTTTTGCAAATAAAGCATTGATAGCCAAGGTTGCTTTCTCGGTTTTGGCAAACATTACCAAACCTGAGGTGGGTTTATCTACTCTGTGGGTTAAAAAAGCATTTGCTTTAGGATTGAGTGATTTTAAGTGTTCATTTACAAGGTCTAAAAGTGATTTTTCTTCACTTTTATCAGCTTGTACTCCCAATCCAATGGGCTTATTCACTATGATTAAATCATCGTCTTCAAATAAAATTACCATAGTTTTTAATTTTCAATTATTAGCTTATAAAATTCATTTTGATGATTGAATTTCAAAATGTAAATGCCTGATTTTAAATTTTGTACATTTATTCTTCCTTCAAAACTATCTCCATTTTGTATCAATTGACCTTGTAAATTTAAGATTGAATAAGGTGTATTTTCAAAATAAGGAACTGAAATAAAATCATTTACAGGGTTTGGGTAAATTGATTTTGAAGTTGAAAAATCAAAATTTTCTAGATTGGTAAGTGGCGAGTAAAAAACTTTTAATTGAGGTTGATTAGCGATGGAGTTTTCTCTTGAAGCAAATTTATGAGCAGTGTAGGTGTTGTTTTCGTTGCCAAGAATGATCCATCCAAAATTATTATTACTATTTTTATACCAATTCCTTACGTTTTCTAGTAATCCCTTAGAGGTAAAAGTGTTTTTTCCATATTGAATGGAAATAAAACTACAAACCAAAGAATCGGCATTGAAATCTCCCCCTGGCGTATTCCAATTTTGGGTATTAAAAAAGGTGTTTGCCCAAGTAGCATCATTGGTGGTGGCAGTGCCACCTTTTCCACCGTTGCTATTGCCAACAGAACTTCCTTCTCCCCAATCTGAAAGTAAACGATACATTTTAAAAGCAGCATTGCTACGAGCATTGTCGCAAGTAAGCGTGAGTTGAACACTGTCAATACTCACATTTTGAGGGATTTGATTGATAGGAAATAGCAATAGAGCCCTGCGGATATTTCCACCACCAGTTTTACCTGCAAAAATACCATCTCCAGCACCGTTGCTCAAATTGTTGGCTTCACTAAATAGAGAATTGTCTTTATTTGCAACAAGTACCATACTTTGTTGGGCAAAACCTAGGTAAGGTAAGAGGAAGATAAATATTGACGTTAACTTTTTCATTTAATGTTAAAATTATGTGTTTTAAGTTAATTATGTGAATGAAAAACGACCACACACAGAGAGTAGTGTCTCAAGAATTTTGTAAAAAACCAATAAATGTTATTTGATTATATGAATGATTTTATCAATTACGCTTTTCATTTTAGTTTTTGAAATGGTGCCTGCTTTTTTTAGAATTATTTTTTTATCAGCAGTAAATATGCGACTAGGACGTATATGAGAATCAACAGGTAATGTGCCATTGATAAAATCTGAATTTCTTAATTCAATAGCGTAAAAATCAGAGCTTTGTTGAGATGTTATTTGACATAAAATAATATCATCTCCTTGCAAATCTGCTAATACTAATGCCGGTCTGCGCTTAGAACCAGATAAATCAGAAAACGGAAATGGCAAAACCACTACATCACCTTTTATAAATTTTCCCATGCTTTGTCTTCTTCAGGGGTTAACCAGTCTTTTGCTAATGATTTTTCAGAAGCAATGTGAGTAAATGTACTATCAGTTTTTTCTGAAAATGTTTCTTCAATAGTAAAAGCAATTACTTCTACTTTTTTCCCAATATAGTTTTTGGGAAGATGTATTGATACATCTTGGTGACTAGGTGTTACTACTGTACGTACCATATTTTATTTGACAATTACTTACCATTAACCATTTACCATTTACCATTCACCTCTCGCTAAATCAAGGAAACTTAGGATATTTACTAAAATCAGGCTTTCTTTTTTCTACAAAAGCATTCTTACCTTCCTGACCTTCAGGGCTTAAGTAGTACAATAAGGTTGCATTTCCTGCTAATTCTTGAATTCCTGCTTGACCGTCTAATTCAGCATTGAATGCAGATTTTAGCATTCTTAATGCAATTGGGCTTTTGTCTAACATTTTTTTGCACCAAGCAATAGTGGTATCTTCCAATTCTTCAAGTGGTACCACTTTGTTTACCAAGCCCATATCAAGTGCTTCTTGGGCATCGTATTGGTCGCACAAAAACCATATTTCTCTGGCTTTTTTCTGCCCCACTACTCTAGCCAAATAACTAGCTCCAAATCCACCATCAAAACTACCTACAATTGGTCCTGTTTGTCCAAATCTTGCATTTTCTGCAGCAATACTTAAATCGCAAACCACATGCAATACATGACCGCCGCCAATAGCCCAGCCAGCCACCATTGCCACTACAGGTTTTGGCATTCTGCGTATTAACATTTGTAAATCAAGCACATTTAGTCTTGGTACTCCGTCAGCCCCAACATAACCACCGTTACCTCTTACTTTTTGGTCGCCACCACTACAGAATGCTTTCCCACCTTCGCCAGTTAAAATAATTACACCCAAATCTGTTCTTTCTCTGGCAATGGTAAATGCGTCAATTAGCTCACTTACAGTAAGTGGCGTAAATGCATTGTGCACATGTGGACGATTAATACTGATTTTGGCAATGCCTTCAAATTCTAAAAATAGGATTTCTTGGTATTGTTTTACTGATTTCCAATTGTATTTACTTTGCATAATATTTATATCAAAATTGAGAAACAAAAATAAGGTTTTATTTCTTTATGTAGTTTAAAATACGCTAAAATTCAAAAAATCTATTTAATTTGTATTTCAATATGCAAGTAAGTACTTATCAGCAAGCCATTGATTATTTGTATAATCAATATCCTCTTTTTCAGAATGTTGGATCCAAAGCCTACAAACCAGGCATGGGAAATATTCAATTACTATGCGATTTGTTTGATAATCCTCAACAAAAAATTAAATGCATTCACATTGCTGGCACCAACGGAAAAGGAAGTAGTAGCAATATGTTGGCGGCTGTTTTGCAGGCAGCAGGCTATAAAACAGGACTTTACACTTCTCCTCATTTAAAAAGATTTACAGAAAGAATAAGAATAAACGGAGAAGAATTAGAAGAAGCTTATCTTTTTGATTTTTTGAATATTAATTTTGAAAAATTTGAAAAATTATCACCTAGCTTTTTTGAAATCACAACTTTGCTGGCTTTCAAGTATTTTGCAGATAAAAATGTGGATGTAGTGGTGCTAGAAACTGGCTTGGGTGGCAGACTCGATTGTACCAATGTGGTTTCTCCATTGGTGAGTTTAATCACCAATATTGGCTGGGATCATGTTGATTTACTGGGAGATACTCTGCCTAAAATTGCTTATGAAAAGGCAGGAATTATAAAACAAAACACTCCTGTGGTAATTTCTGAATACCAAGAGGAAGTTGCAGAAGTGTTTGTAAATAAAGCCCAAACAGAAAAAGCACCTTTATATTTTGCTGATAAAGAATATTTTATATCAAATTCATGCTACAAAAATGGATTTCTACATTTTCAAGTACAAGATTTTGAACTCAATACATTAAACATTGATTTACAGCTTGGTGGAAATTATCAACTAAAAAACATCAAAGGTGTTTTGAAAGTAATTTCATTGCTCAACACTTTAGGATTTTCAATTTCAGACCATCAGATTATTGAAGGGTTAAAAAATATTTCAACTCTCACTAATTTTAAAGGTAGATGGTTTACTATTAAGCATAGTCCATTAACTATTTGTGATACAGGCCATAATGCGAATGGTATTGCGGCTGTTTTTGATCAAATAGCCTCTATTCCTCATCAAAAATTGTGGTGTGTAATGGGTTTTGCAAAAGACAAAGACATTCAAAATGTGTTGAGTTTGTTACCCAAAAATGCCAAATATGTATTTTGCGAAGCCTCTATTCAAAGGGCTGCAAAGACAGAATTTTTACTTGAAGAAGCACAAAAATTTGGTTTGCAAGCAATTGTAATAAAAGAAGTAAACGAGGCCTTGAATTATGTTTGGAAATTCGCCGATGAAAATGATTTTATTTTTCTGGGAGGCAGTACTTTTGTAGTTGGGGAAATAGATTCTTTATAGGTGACAAGTGAGAAGTGAGAGGTGAGAAGTGAGAGGGAATAAGTTAAAAGTTAAAAGTTGAAAGTTGAAAGTTGAATCGGTGGCTGAGCCTGTCGAAGCCAAGTGAAAAGTGAAATGCATTTTTATTTTAGATTTACTTAATATATTAAAATACTGTACTTTGTAATTTAAGTCCCTCTCTTTTGGAGAGGGATTTAGGGTGAGGCAATAAAAATATGAGACAAAAATTAATTAGATTTGATTATAACGACCAGTGCCCCATTGTGGTGCAGCCTGGTAAAGAGTTTTTTAATACCTGTGCTGGAAAATGGAACAGTGATTTTTTTAAAAACGACAACCCAGTAGTTTTAGAATTGGCATGTGGTAGGGGAGAATATACCGTTGGTTTGGCACCTCATTTCCCCAATAAAAATTTTATTGGAGTAGATATTAAAGGCTCCAGAATTTGGAAAGGTGCTAGCTATGCTGTAGAAAATAACTTCACTAATGTTGGTTTTTTAAGAACTCAAATCAATAATATTCAAAATCATTTTGCCGAAAATGAAGTGGCTGAAATTTGGCTTACCTTCCCAGATCCAAGACCTAAAATTGGTGATGAAAAACGCAGATTAACCAGTGAAAGGTATTTAAAGGTTTATAAATCAATGCTGAAAGAGGGTGGAGTGTTTCATTTAAAGCATGATAATCCTGATTTTTTTGCTTATAGCTTAGAAATGCTGCAAAATTTTGGTGTTAAAAATGTAGTTTATACCAATGATTTGTATAATTCTGAATTTTTAGCCTCTCATTTTGGAATTACTACTACTTACGAAAAGATTTTCTCAGGAAAGGGTTTTACTATCAATTACTTAAGGTGTGAATTTTAGGCTTCTTCTACAGGAACAGTTATGGTAAATTTGGTGCCAATATTGGGTTTACTTTCTATTTGAAGGGTTCCTCCTAAAAATTCTGTTTGAAGTTTTACAATATGCATACCTAAACCCTTGCCTGTAACGTGGGTATGAAAACGCTGGTACAAACCAAATAATTTATCCCCAAACTTTTTCATATCAATTCCTAAGCCATTGTCTTCCACAGTAATAGTGAGTATTTTGTTGGTTTTTTCAAAATCAATTTTTACAAATGCATCATCAATTTCTCTTTTATATTTTACTCCATTGCTCAATAAATTGTAAATAATACTTTCGATGTAAGATTTTACTGAGAAAATAGATAAATTTTCAGGAGTATTTACCAAGATATTTACATGAGATTTTTCAGTCTTATGCTCTAACCTTTTTAAGATTACACTTGTAAGTTGGTTAATGTCAATAAGTTCTTTTTGAGTTGCTAATCCGTTTTTAATATCTAAAATTATATTCAAATCTTTTATAACACCCTGTAAATCATGCACTGATTCGTCAATTTTGTTCATCACAAATTGCTTTTCAGGACTTAAATTTTCATTGTCTTGCTTCAAAATATAACCAAGACCAATAAGTCTGGCTATGGGGCCTTTGATATTGTGAGCTAAAATAAAAGAAAATTGTTCTAGTTGACTATTGGCACTTATCAACTGTTCATTAGCATTGGTCAAAAACTGAGTTCTCTGATTTACAATCTGTTCCAAATTATCATTGATAGATTTTAACTCACCATTTTTATTGGCAATCACCCTTTGTGCATGAAACAATTCATCGTATTGTCCTGCCAAAATTGCATTTTTCTGATTCATTTTATAAAAATACCAAACAGAGCTAATTGCTAAAATAATAAGTAGCAAAAGTAATAACCAAGAATAAGTTCTAACTTTTTCTTCCTCTTCAATTCTCAGTTCGTTGAGTCGGTCTTTGTATTTTAAAATTTGTATTTCTTTCTTTTTTTGATTTAATGATAAGTCTTTCAGTGTTTTATCTTTTTGTAATAAAGCAATTTTTTGTAATTGAGCTCTTGCAAAGTTTTTTTCCTGCTCAATATTGTATTTCTGCATCAACTTGTCTTTCTCAAGTTCCTTATTTTTAAGGAATTGCATTTGCAGTTCTTGGTCTTGTTTTAAAAACAGTACTTCTTTTTCTCTTAGTTTTAAATCTTTTTCTTGTTTTTCTTGTATCAGTTTTGTTTGGGTAAGTTCTGCATCTTTTTTCTCTTTTTCTGCAATCAATTGTTTGATATTTGATTCGTTTTTTTCAAGGCTAAACTGATTTTCTAGTTGCATTTGATTGGCTTTTATTACCCTATGCAATGATTTTTCTTTTAAATCTTGGTAAACTTTATTGGCTTCAATGTGTTTTTTATATAGTTTTTGGTCTAGGTATATTTGCGAAATAAATTTGTAGGATGCCATTAATTCAGCTTCACAATTTACATCTTCTTTGTGTGGTTCAAGTAATGTAATGTTAATTCTAAGTAGATTCAAAGGCTCTCTTATTTGGCCCATAGAGTTGTACCAAAATGCTGCTTTAAAATTATTTATTTTTCCTTTGTAATAAATGGATTGCATTTTTTCGGCAATTTTATATGCTTTGTTGTATAATTCTTCTGATTTCTCATTGTTTTTCAGTTGATTATACATGATAGCCATGTTGCTGAGAAGGGTAATTTTTTTCTCATCAGAAATTTTGCTTTCGTTTTCTTCAAACAGTTTAAAACAGTTTTCAAAATTTTCTAGCGATTTATTGTCTTTATATAATTTGTGAAACGCAAAACCTAAATTGTTGTAAATAATAATAAATTCTTCAAAATCATGCTTTGGGCAAATTTCTAAAAGTCGGTTATTGCAATTAATGGCCTCATTATAATTTTTAGATTTAAAATATAAATTAGACAATCCCTTGAGCGTAACAAACTCTTCTTCAGAGTTGTGTAAGGTTTTTACCAAAGAAAGTAAAGAATGCAAGGTTTCAATCTGATTTTTTAAATCATTAGTTTGTTCGTAACAATATGCAATTAGTCGCAAAAGCTTTTTTTTGTCGGCAGTAGAGCTTACATATTTAAAAAGATTGGGTTTTAAAGGTTCTTTAAAATGGTCAATAGCTTTACCAAAAGCCATTTTTTCTAAATACATTTCCCCTATTTTTTTATGTATGGCAGCTTTTTGTTCGTCATTGGGGGTAGCATTCAATTCATACAAAAGTGCATCAATATTATTTTGAGCAACAGAAAAAGAAGATAATTTGAATAACAAAAAAAATAAAAAGATATATTTTAAAAAATTAGTCATTTGAAACTATTGATTGATAGCTTATTAAAGTGTGTGAAGCATTGTAAATACATTTTTTGTTTTTAATTATCAATGCTTGTGGAGATTCGTGTATGATATTGAAAATTTCTTCAATTTTATTAGAAACATCTCTGTGGGCAATTAAATCAATATAATATGGTGTGATATGATTTGCTTTTTCATCCCAATTTCTTTCTAATCTGTTCAAAACCATATCGCTAGTGCTACATCTGGTACTATGTTTAAAAAGTAAAATAGTACCATTGTTAGAATTCTCAATTGCAGCTTCTAATTCTTCAAGGGAAGAGATGTTATTCCAATTCATTTTAAATAAGTAAAATTCTGATAATTCAACTCACAATATTGATAAAGTTGATTGAATGATAATTTAATAATTTAAAGTTTATTTAAGATAAAACTTTAATTAAAGAGTTGAAATAAAACTTTAAAATTACATTAAACAAGGATATAATTTTACTTAGCCCAAATGTTGGCTTCTTTTCTGTCGTATCTTGGTTTGGTTTCTTTTTGTTCTTCTGGGCGTTCCACATCACGTTGTTTGCCAAATTTCTTCAGCATACGTTTGCGGTATTTTTCTTTGGCTGTATAAGAATTTTTAATTTTCCCACCTCTATACACAGCACTTGGGTGTTGCCCTTTTCTTCTGCCAGTTACAATTATATCTCCTTGATAGGTAGCCATTTCATGAGATTTATTTCTCATTCTTTGGTTACGTCTTTCAAGTGTTCTAGATAAAATATCTCCGCTGTAGTTGGAGGTTTTTTTGTTTTGTTCTTTTCTAAAATTAGCTCTTTTGCTTAAGTAATTTCCACCAATATCACCTTTATAGTTGGATGTTTCTTTGCTTTTATTTTCACGCATTTGAGCTCTTTTTTGCAAGTAATTTCCACCAATATCACCTCTGTAATTAGAAGTTTGTTGGGCTTTTTCCTCACGCATTTTTGCTCTTTTTTCAAGTGTGCCAGCTTTTATATTGCCTTCATAGCCAGCTACTTCTTTGCTTGCTTCTTTTCTTTGTTCATTTCTTCTTTCAAGTGTACCAGCTTTTAAATTACCTTCATTACTAGCAATTTCTTTGTTTTTATCTTTTCTTTCGGCAGCTCTTTTTTCAAGTGTACCAGCTTTTATGTTGCCATCGGTGTTAGCTACAGCTTGGTTGGTTTTTTTTCTGGCTTCAGTTCTTTTTTCTAGCGAACCACTGGTTACTTTTCCTTGATTGTTAGTTACTTCTTTGCTTGTTCTTTGTGGTTGTTTTGGCACTTTATTGCCTTCGTAACTTGAGGTTTCTCTGCTAGATTTTTGTCTTTCTTTTTTTTTATCTGTTGCAGGATTACTTCCTCTATAACTACTTAATTGCGTTGGATTGGTGCCTTTTTTCTCCAGTTTTTTTTGATTTGAGGCTTGGTTATCTTGGCATATTCCTGAAAAAGAAATACTTAAAATTAAAAATAGGAAATATAGTAGTTTGATTTTGTGCATTTTACTTAGTGTTTCTTCCCTCTGTATGCATTATGATTCATTGTAGGACTTTGTTTCTTTTTCACAATTCCATTTTTGTTTTTTCTTACACTTCCACCTTCTGGTTGCACTTTTCCGTCAGCGCCTTTTTCTAGTGGTGTACCTCTGGTTTCGCCACCTTCATTGTTCCAGTAAGATGGGCATGCCATGGCATGTTTTTTAGCACATGAGTAAAATGCTGGTGCTAAAAGAAATATTATCAGTAGTTTTTTCATTGTATTGAGTTTAATAAGTAGTTGTTTTTACTCATTTATAACACATTATGTTACAAACTTAATTGATTTAATTCAATTTAATATTCTAATAGTGCAATTATTTTTTCTTTTAACCTTGATTTTGGCAAAAATTGATTTTCTAAATTTGGCGTAAAGGGCACAGGAGTATCTAAACTTCCTACTCTCATCACCGGAGCATCTAATTTATCAAAACAGTTTTCTCCAATCCAAGCAGCAATTTCAGCACTTATACTTCCTGTGAGTGTGTCTTCATTGGCAACAATTACTTTTCCAGTTTTCTCTGCAGCTTGTTTTACCGCCTCTTTGTCCCAAGGCAATAAAGTTCTTAAATCCAAAATAGTTGCTTTTATGCCAAGTTCTTCTACAATTTCTTGGGCAAATAAAATTGTTAATCCATAAGAAATAATGGTGATTTCATCGCCCATAGAAATAAAGTGTGCTTTACCAATTTCAATTGTATAATAATCAGTAGGAATTGTTTGTATTAAGCTTCTATACAGTGATTTATGTTCAAAATATAAAACAGGATTTGGGTCTTCAATGGCTGCATTTAGTAAGCCTTTTGCATCATAAACTGAAGAAGGATATACAATTTTTAGTCCTGGAGTATGAAAAAACCAAGCTTCATTGGTTTGTGAGTGAAAGGGCCCTGCTGCGGTACCAGCTCCTGAAGGCATTCTAATTACAACATCGGCATTTACCCCAGTTCTATAATGTATTTTAGCTAAATTATTCACCACCTGATTAAAACCCATGGTTACAAAATCGGCAAACTGCATTTCAATTACTGATTTATAATTACTTACAGATAAACCTAAGCCTGCACCAATTATGGCTGATTCGCAAAGAGGAGTGTTTCTAACCCTATCTGCCCCAAATTTTTCATAAAAGCCTTCTGTAACTTTAAATACGCCACCGTATTCAGCAATGTCTTGCCCCATTAAAATCAGATGGGGGTATTTTTCCATACTTTGATCTAAGGCATTTGAAATGGCATCTATGTACCTCATTTCTTTGCTTAAATTTGTAAATGGAATGATTTCCAGTTGAGAATGTGGGAAATAAACATCGTTTAACTCTTCTTCAATATTTACTTCAGCAAACTCTTCGTTTTGCACTTCTTCCCAAGCTGCTTCAATTTCTTTTTTTATTTCTTTGTAAATTTCTGCAATGGATTTATCATCCAAAATATTTTCTTTAAGTAGATAAAGTTCATAGTTTTCTACAGGGTCTTTTTTCGACCAAAATTCAAATAATTCTTGAGGAACATATTTGGTTCCAGAGGCTTCTTCATGACCACGCATTCTAAAAGTAACAGCTTCTGCCAAAATGGGTCTAGGATTTTCTCTTAATTCAGCGGCTTTTGAATGGATAAAATCATATACTTCCAAAACATTGTTGCCATCAATTTTATAGGCTTCTATGCAATAAGCGGGTCCTTTTTCTACAAATGATTTAATCGCATATTGCTCATTTGTAGGAGTTGATAATCCATATCCATTGTTTTCTACTAAAAAAATTACAGGTAATTTCCACACTGCAGCCACATTTAATGCTTCATGAAAATCACCTTCACTTGCACCACCTTCTCCAGTAAAAGCCAGTGTTACTTTTTGATTGTTAGATAGTTTGTTGGCTAATGCTATGCCATTTGCCACAGTAAGTTGTGGACCTAAATGCGAAATCATGCCAAAAATATGGTGTTCTTTACTTACAAAATGAAAAGAACGATCTCTTCCTTTTGTAAATCCAGATTTTTTACCCTGAAACTGTGCAAAAAGTTGGTTGCATGGCACTTCTCTGCTGGTAAAAACACCCAAATTTCTGTGCAAAGGTAAAATGTATTCATCGTTTTGTAAAGCCAATGTAACACCCACTGATACAGCCTCTTGACCCACTCCAGAAAACCATTTTGAAACTTTGTTTTGACGAAGCAAAACCAACATTTTTTCCTCTATTAAGCGAGGTTTTATGATGGCTTTATAAAGGTCAATTAAAGTTTCGTTTGAATATTGTTTTCTGTCAAAATGCATCATTTTTTATTGTATTTAAAAATCAAATAAATTTAATAGGTATTCGCAGATAAAAAAAGTTATTTCTCATTTTTTCAAATTAATGCTATTTAATAAAAATAATACATAAATTTACCTTCATGATACATTTTGAGCAATTTTCTTTATCAAATGGTTTGCAGGTGATCGTGCATCAAGACCATACTACCCCTTTGGCTGTAGTAAATATTTTATACAATGTAGGATCTAGAGACGAAACCGAAGATAAAACTGGTTTTGCGCATCTTTTTGAGCACTTAATGTTTGGTGGCTCTGTAAATATTCCTTCTTATGATGAAGCTTTACAAAATGTAGGCGGTGAAAACAATGCATTTACGTCACCAGATATTACCAATTATTATTTGAGTTTACCTGCTGATAATTTAGAAACTGCTTTTTGGCTAGAAAGTGATAGAATGTTGAGTTTGGCATTTGACGAAAAATCATTGGAAGTGCAAAGAAAAGTGGTGATTGAAGAGTTTAATCAGCGATATTTAAACCAACCTTATGGTGATGTTTGGTTGAAATTGAGACCCTTGGCTTATGAAGTGCATCCATACAAATGGACCACTATTGGCAAGGAAATCAGCCATATAGCTGATGCAACAATGGAGGATGTGAAAGCATTTTTTAAGAAATTTTATTGTCCGCTAAATGCAGTTTTGGTGGTGGCTGGAAATGTTCAAATTGATGAAGTAAAAAAACTTGCTCAAAAATATTTTGAACCCATCCCCGCTGGTGAAAAATACGAGAGAAATCTACCAAAAGAACCAGCTCAATTATCTCCTAGAAGATTGGAAATTACGGCAAAAGTGCCCACCAATGCCATTTACAAAGTATATCACATGCCCGAAAAATTGCATCCAGATTATACCGCCTGTGATTTATTAAGTGATGTGTTAGGAAGGGGGAAATCATCAAGATTATATACAAAATTAGTAAATGAATTAAGATTGTTTAATTCTATTTCTTCACATATTACAGGGTCAAATGAAGCTGGTTTAATTTTAATTGAAGGAAAATTAAATGAAAATATTAGTTTTGAGGATGCTGAGAAAGGGATTCAATTAGTTCTTAATGAATTGATTGCAAAACCTGTTACTCAAGACGAACTTGATAAAGTAAGAAACCAGGCCATTTCTGGAATCGTTTTTGGCGAAGTAGAATTATTGAACAGAGCCATGCATTTGGCATTTGCTCATAATTTAGGAGATGTAAACCTTGCCAATAAAGAAGTTGAAACCTTAGAAAAAGTAACTTTGGCACAAGTAAATGCTTTAATTGCTACATTTTTAGTAGAATCTAACTGCTCAACATTAATTTATAAAGCTGATAAATAGTATGTTTAATTTATAAAATTTTGTTTTTTGATAGATTATTTACTTATTTGCGACAAAAACAAATTCAACCCCAATTATTCCCAAATGAAAAAGTTAACTTTAGGAAAGTTTTTTACTCTTTTTGCACTTGTTTTTACAGTGAAATTGGTTGAAGCACAGTGTACTACTCAGTCATCGAATCCCTCAGGAACAGTTAGTGGGAGTTCTTCTTGTGGAGGGTGTACAAATTCTATAACTTCTGCAAATAATAACACTACTATCAATATGACATCTTCAGTAAATGATGTTTATTGTGTGGCTACTGGTCAAACTGTAACTGGAATTACTTTAAATTGGACAAGGGGTACACTTAGAGTATGTGGAGATCTTACAATAACTACATTAAATGTTGGTTTTCCAACTGGTACAACTGATTTTGCAAGAATAGTTGTAGAAAGTTCTGGTACTCTTAATTTTACCAATGCATTTACATTGCAACAAAACACTGGTATTACAAATAATGGAATTTTAAATTTTAATAAAACAGGCTCAAATCCAATCGTAACCAACAATGATGCTTATATTATTACTAATTCTAAATGGGCTCAAACTACTTTTAAGGGTGGTTTAACTACAAATGCAACATCTAACATTATTAATAAAGGATCAATGTTTATAACAGGTGGTACTGCTTCAATAAACACAGGTTCTGGTAGCTGGTGTTTTGAAAGAAGTTTTACTACTGTTGTAGATTTTACTAATAATGCTTTTAATGGTATAGTATTTAGTTCAAGTTCTGGTGATGCTGCAAGTACAGCTGTAATTAATTATACTGGAACTCAATCAATGAACGATACATTAACTTATTCTGCAATAAAATATTGCAGAAATGGTGCTGGAACAGCTAGTCCTGTTAGCAAAGGAGGGAGTGCTATACAATCTGCCTCTTCTTGTGCCTCTGTTGTACCTGTTATTCTCACCAATTTTATTGCAAAACAACAGCATGACGGCATTTTAGTTTCTTGGAATACTGCCATGGAACATAATTCTAAAGATTTTGTATTGGAGCGTTCGTTAGATGGTGAGAATTTTGAGAAAGTGCAAACAGTTCAAGCCAAAGGAAATAGTAATTCTCCACAGAGTTATTTTGTGTTTGATGATTATAATTCAAATGGTGCCATAGTTTACTATAGAATAATTGCAACAGATATTGATGGTAAATTTGATACAAGCCCCACCATAAGTGTGAATAGCAATGGAAACGGAAATAGTTTAGAAGCTTTCCCTAATCCATTTACACAAGGAAATTTATATGTAAGAGCTCATGATAATGATTCGGAATTAATTTTAGAATTGTATGATATTACTGGCAAAGTGTTGTCTGTAAATACTTTAAAAAATGTAACAGATGGAAGTATTTACAAAGTAGGCAATATTTTAAATGATTTCCCTAAGGGTGAATATATTTTAAAGGCAGTTTCTGACCACAGTGTAGATAATATTAAGATTATCAAGAATTAATTGTATTTTTCCAATATTAAGTCTAACTTTGGATTGAATCCCCAATTCAATTCAATATGAAATTCTCTCTGCCAATATTTTTGGTCTCTTTGTTTATAACGCAAAGGGTATATTCTCAATGCACTCCAGCAGCTCCCACAGAAAATACTTCAACGGTTGATTGCTCTAGCTGTAATAATACAATTGCTTCAGGTACAGTAGCTTCTGTAACAGTGGGCACCACAGGCAATACTTGGTGTGTACCTTCTGGACAATCTACTACAATTACCCAGCTCAATCTTAATAATGGTATTTTGCGCAATTGCGGAACGCTAGTTATTACTGATATAGCTTTTGGTGGTAGTCCACCCAATAGTGGTAATCCTGCTTTTATCTACAACGGAAGTGGAGCAACTCTTACAATTTCTAGTGCTGAAACTTCTATTCCTCAGTATGTGGGCATTGCAAATAGGGGAGGTACAATAAATTTTAGTCAAAATATCAATCTTGGTAATACAAGTACTTGGATAATTAATGCAAGTGCCAGTTCTACAATGAATTTTAATGGTACCTTTCAAGTAAACGGAACCGATAATTTTGTAAACAGAGGTAAAGCAACTTTTAATGGTACTGTTACAATAAACACTAATAGCGGAATGTGTTTAGAAAAAAGCTTCACTGAATTTAAATCTACCTTTACTAATTCAGGTTCAATGTATTATAATGGAACAACTGCCACTGATGCCATTATCAATTATTATTCTACAATTGCTTTCAATACAACATTGGTAAGTAATTCTGCCACTAATTCAAATATTAAATATTGCAAAGCATCTACAGGAACAGCGTATGCTGCCAATTTTTGTACTGCTAATGGTGGTTCGGGCGGTGCTTGTCCGCTTGGTTTTGGAACAGGAGGTTATGCCTCTTACAATGGATCAGGTGATTGCGCTTCTCCCTTACCTGTTGTTTTTTCTAAATTACTTGCTACTCCTCAAGACAATGGCTCTCTAATTTCTTGGACTACTTTGATGGAGCAAAATGTAAAACAGTTTGAAGTTTTACGTTCATACAATGGTGTTGATTTTGACCATGTTCAGTATGTAAAAGCCATTGGGAATAGTGTAAATCAACAATCATATTATATTTTTGATGATGTAATTTCGGCAGGACAAACCATTTATTACAAAATAAAGTCGGAAGAAAATGATGGTAAAATAGAGTACAGCCCTGTTTTTTATGAAAATTCAAGTACGACAGATTTTGCACTTGATGCCTTTCCAAGTCCTTTTACCAATTGTGAATTGTTTATTCGTTCTCACGACGATGATAATGAATTAATGCTAGAATTGTATGATTTGGCAGGAAAAGAAATCACCAAACACGAAATTTATGAAGTAAAAGCAGGAAATGTGTATAATATTGCTCCCATGATTTACGATCTACCAAAAGGTGAATATATTTTAAAAACTATATCAGACCACAGCGTAAATTACACTAAGTTAGTGGTGAAGTAGTTTGGGGTTTAAGGTTTAAGGTTGAAGGTTGAAGGTGATTAGTGTCTGAATATTAAAGCCAAAAATGAAAATTAGTATTCGTTTTCTTGTTGCAAAAAGTGATTTATCAAAATTAAACCAATTAAAGCCGTTTTTAGGTTATTTTCTTTTGTTGTGAAATTTCCTATAATAGTTCTTCCATTTTCACCTTCGTTTTTATCAAAATATTCTTTTTTTAACAAAAAGTATTCAATTGTTTGATTTTCATAATTTAAAGAAAAAATGTATTCTTTTTGATTTGTGAAAAATTTATACCAAAGGTTTTTATAAATTCTTTTTAGATGAAAAGATTTTTTATTTTCTAAAATGAATTTTGGAAAAAGGCTAGCAAAACCTGTCTTTTTTATGCTTCCAATTTTGATATTGTTTTCAAATACATGAAGCTCGTCTTTTAATAATTCGGTTGATTGCTTAATGATTATTTCATCGTCACCAATTTTAAATTGAGGATTGGTTTCAATATTTGATATTATGATTTCTTGTTTAGAGGTTTGAGAAAATATCTCATAAAATATCTTGTATTTATGTTTCAATAATGGATGGTCACCATCATAAGGATATTGACATTCTCCATATTTTTTGTATTCAAATCTTTCCATAATCTAGGTTTACAGCTCGTTTAAAGATTAAATAACCCTCAAATATAAATGAATTTGAGCCGTATTTTGAAATTTTTGAGTTGTATTTCAACTTTTACAAATCATAATACAATTTTGGACTTAACATTTTTCGGCATCTTTGATGCTGATTTTTTTGCGTTGTGCGTAATTTTCTACTTGGTCTTTAGCTATTTTACATATCTTGGATAAAACTCACCAGTTCCTTTAGCATCAATCCTTCCAACAATAACCTCAATAGAACTATTTGATAATTCAATTCCTGGTCTTAAATGAAAATGTTCTCTAGCTCCAATTGGCAAATATTTATCTTCTACTATTTCTTGGTCTAGTTCTGCTATTTCTATAAGTAATTTAGCAAGTGATTTTAGTCCTTCAGGAGTTCCATGAATTAAAACTTCATTCATGGTTGTTATTTCCCCATCTTCTTCGTCTTCACTACTTGAAACAAAAATATCTAAAACACCTCCAATTTCGTTTCCTTTCGAATGCTTATAAGTCATATCGTAATTATTCGATTTTTTTATACAATTCAATTTTTCTTCCCTCAAAATCCTTTACAATAGTCATATATCCAAATTCTGTTTCTAAATGAGTTGAATATTCAATATTATTGTTATCAAATGATTTTAGTACATTTTCAAAATCATTTACTTCAAATCCTAATCTTAATGAATTATCTGGTTCGGTTTGAGACTTTAATAATGGATAAATTTCTAAAACTGTTTCATTAATTGTTGTTGAATAATGAAATGGAGAATTGCCATGTTTATGATAGTCAAATTCTAATCCTAATAATTGATAAAATGTGATTAGTTTATCAGGATCTTTTGACCGAATTACAATTAGCTTTATTTTCATAAAAATTAATTAAATTAAAAATTACTACCTAAGTCTTCAGTTTGTGAAGATTTAGGTAGTAATTTTAGTACAAATGTTTTTTTATAAATACCTACAAATCATAATTCAACGCAGGTCTTAACCATTTTTCGGCTTCTTCGATGCTGATGTTTTTGCGTTGTGCGTAATTTTCAACTTGGTCTTTAGCTATTTTTCCTAAACCAAAGTATTTTGATTGTGGATGACCTATATACCAGCCACTTACTGAGGCTGTTGGATACATTGCCAAACTTTCAGTTAAGTAAGTACCAATGCTATTTTTGGTATCTAATAGGTTGAAAATAGTTATTTTTTCGGTGTGGTCTGGGCAGGCTGGGTAACCTGGTGCTGGACGAATTCCTTGGTAATCTTCATTGATTAATGCTTCATTTTCAAGGTTTTCATCCGAAGCATATCCCCAATATGATTTACGAACTTTCTCATGCATTAACTCTGCAAATGCTTCCGCCAAACGGTCGGCTATGGCTTTTATCATAATGCTGTTGTAGTCGTCGTGGTCGGCTTCGTAGATTTTGGCTAATTCTTCAGCTCCTGAAACACTTACCGTAAAACCACCAACATAATCACGTAATCCTGTTTCTGCAGGTGCTATAAAGTCGGCAAGAGATAAGTTAGGATTGTTTGCACCTTTTAAACTTTGTTGTCTTAATTGATGGAAAGTGGCAATTTTACTGTTTCTGTTTTCTGTATAATAGTCATGATTATGAGTAAGATGCGAACAACTTGAATCATGCTCATGTGCTACTTTGTTAAATTCAAATAAAGCAACATCGTCGTTATTTACAGTATTTGCAGGCCAGAAACCAATTACTCCTTTTGCAACTAAAGTTTTGTTATCAATGGCAGCTTGTAATACTTTTTGCGCATCGGCAAAAAGCTTAGTTGCCTCAACGCCAACTACTTCATCATTTAAAATTTTAGGGAATTTACCATATAATTCCCATGTTTGGAAAAATGGAGTCCAGTCGATATATTTTGCTATTTCAGCTAAAGAATAATTTTCAAAAACTTTATTGCCTAAGAAACTTGGTTTGGTAGGATTGTAGTTTTCCCAATTAATATCAAACTTGTTTTTACGTGCTTCTTCAATAGATACAAAGTTCTTTTCACGCTGACGACCAGCATGTTCGGTTCTCATTCTTGCATATTCTTCTTTGTAACCTTGTGCAAAATTTGAAGTTTGGTCTTTACTTAATAAGGCACTTGCAACAGGTACCGATTTCGAAGCATCTAAAACGTGAATTACTGGTCCTGAGTACACTGGATCAATTTTTACCGCCGTATGAATACGAGAAGTAGTCGCACCACCAATTAAAAGTGGTGTTTTCAATCCACGTTTTTCCATTTCTTGGGCCACATACACCATTTCGTCAAGCGATGGCGTAATTAATCCACTTAAACCAATAATGTCTGCACCTTCTCTAACGGCAGCTTCTAAAATTTTCTCACACGAAACCATTACGCCTATGTCAATGATTTCGAAGTTGTTACATGCAAGTACAACACCTACAATGTTTTTACCAATATCGTGAACGTCACCTTTTACTGTGGCTAATATAATTTTGCCAGCGCCACCAGCCCCTCCCGACCTCCCCGAAGGGGAGGAGATCGCCCAGTCGATATGGGATTGGATTGATTTTTCTACTTCATTTATTCTGAATAAAATATCATCATTGGTAAATCTTAAAACATGATATCCCAGTTCATTTAATCTATTTGTTCTTTCAATATCACTGATTTTATTTTCTGGTAATTGATGTATTAAACCATCAATTTCAATTATCAAATCTTGTTTTAAACAAACAAAATCAGCGATGTATTGGTCTATAATATGTTGTCTTCTAAAATGATAGCCTTTTAATTGGTCAGCCTTTAAAATATCCCAAGTTGCTTTTTCAGCACTTGTTGGGTTACTTCTCATTTGTTCGGCAAAAGTTTTTAAAAGAGGATATAAAATGGGGTCAGCAGTTTCATAGCCAGGCTTTTGACTCCCTGTTTCTTTTTTTCTGCTATTTGGTTTTGAACTTGGAAAATACGAGCCAAGGAATTCCTCCCCTTTGGGGAGGCTAGGAGGGGCTTTGTCTAGGAATGGTTGTAAATAAGCAACAGATTTTTTCATTACCCTTGCCGATTTTACTACCTGAGGTAAAAACATTTTTCCCGAGCCAAATAAGTCTCCAACTATATTCATCCCTGCCATTAAAGGCTCTTCAATTACACGCAGTGGAGATTCATATTTTATGCGAGCTTCTTCGGTATCTTCGTCAATATATTCAATAATACCTTTTACCAAAGCATGTGCAAGACGTTCTTCAACAGTACCATTACGCCATTCTTCAGCTTCTTTTTGTGATTCTTTTGAAATACCTTTTAAGCTTTCAGCAAAATCTAATAAACGTTCAGTAGCATCTTCACGTCTGTTTAAAAGTACATCTTCAATACGTTCTAATAATTGAGGTTCAATATCTGAATAAACCTCTAACATAGAAGGATTTACAATTCCCATATCCATACCCGCTTTAATAGCATGGTATAAAAATGCAGAGTGCATTGCTTCACGAACGTGGTTATTACCTCTAAATGAGAATGATACGTTACTTACACCACCACTTACATGGCAATGTGGTAAATTATCTTTTACCCATTTGGTTGATTCAATAAATGAGATTGCATTTTCTTTATGTTCCTCAATACCAGTACCTACAGGGAAAATATTTAAATCGAATATAATATCTTCGGCAGGGAAACCAACTTGATTAACCAAAACATCATACGAACGTTTTGATATTTCTTTTCTTCTTGGCGTTGAATCAGCTTGACCGTCTTCATCAAAAGCCATTACAATCACAGCTGCACCGTAACGCAAAATGGTTTTAGCCTGACGTATAAACTCATCTTCACCAGCTTTTAAACTGATAGAGTTTACAATAGCTTTACCTTGCACACATTTCAAACCAGCTTCAATAATTTCCCATTTCGATGAGTCAATCATTACAGGAACTCTTGAAATTTCAGGTTCAGAAGCAATTAAGTTTAAATAGTTAACCATTGCTTCTTTTCCATCCAACATACCTTCGTCCATGTTGATGTCAATTACCATAGCACCACCACGAACTTGCTCCATGGCTACGGTTAAAGCTTCGTCTAAATTTCCTTCTTTTATTAAACGTAAAAATTTAGCCGAACCTGTAACGTTGGTTCTTTCTCCAACATTAACAAAACCAAGTTCTTTGGTAACTGTAAGTGGCTCTAAACCACTTAATCGCATCAAAGGTTCAATCTCAGGTTTTACTCTTGGTTTGTATTTGGCTGCAACTTGTGCCATGGCAGCAATATGGTCGGGCGTTGTACCACAACATCCACCTAAAATATTTACCAAACCTTCTGCTAAAAACTCTTCCACTTGAGGAGCCATAATTGCAGGAGATTCGTCGTATTGTCCGAACTCATTTGGCAAACCAGCATTTGGGTAAACACTTACAAAACAAGTTGCATTTCTCGACAACTCTTGCAAGTATGGTTTCATTGCTCTAGCCCCCAAAGCACAGTTTAAACCCACAGAAAGCAATGGAATATGCGAAACTGAGTTGTAGAAAGCCTTTGTAGTTTGTCCGGTTAATGTTCTACCACTGGCATCGGTAATTGTACCCGAAACCATCACTGGGTAATATTTGCCAATGCTTTCAAAATAAGCATCCGCAGCAAAAAGTGCAGCTTTACAGTTTAATGTATCAAATACTGTTTCAATTAAAATAATATCAGCGCCTCCGTCAATTAATCCTTTGATTTGTAAGGTATAAGCTTCAACTAAAGTATCAAAATTAATAGCTCTATAACCAGGATTATTTACATCTGGAGAGATAGAACAAGTTCTGTTTGTTGGTCCGATAGCACCAGCAACAAAACGAGGTTTATCAGGATTTAAAGCTGTAATTTCGTCGGCAGCTTTACGAGCCACACGAGCCGATTCGTAGTTAAGTTCATAAACCAGAAACTCCATTTCGTAGTCGGCCATGGCAATGGTAGTACCACTAAATGTGTTAGTTTCAATAATATCAGCCCCAGCATTTAAGTATTCTTTATGAATAGCCTCAATAATATCCGGACGAGTAATTGACAATAAATCGTTATTACCTTTTAAATCGCATGGATGATTTTTGAAACGCTCACCTCTAAAATCCTCTTCAGTAAGCGTATATCTCTGAATCATAGTACCCATGGCACCATCAAGAATAAGAATACGATTTTTTAAGATGTCGTAAATTGGGTGAGAATTGGCGTTGTTTTTCATAAAGTTTATTTCAATAATTGTCGATTATTCACTTCTTCTAAAATACCCATTTGTTGAATCGCTAATAAATTAAGTTTTATTAATCGATCCTTTTGAGGCATTTGTTCATTTATAAATAAGGCGTTTAGATTTTCTAGATTCGATAAACAAATTAATTCATTTATGGAAGCATAGTCTCTAATGTTACCTTTTAAATTGGGATTACTAACCCTCCATTCCTTTGCTGTAATTCCAAATAAAGCCACATTTAATACATCAGCTTCATTTGCATAAATAATTGAAACCTTATCTGATGAAAGTAGTGATGGTATAATATTTTGCTTTATGGCATCTGTGTGAATGTGATAGTTGATTTTAGCAAGTTCTCTTTTTGCAGACCAACCTAATTGTTTTTGTTCAACTTCTTTAAGTCGTTGAAATTCATTAATTAAGTAAAGTTTAAAAGGTACACTTATTGCCGAACCAAATTCAAAAGCAATATCTTTGTGGGCAAAAGTGCCCCCATATTTGCCTTTTTTTACAATAATGCCAATGGCATTTGTTTTATCAATCCATTCAGAAACACTAAGCACAAAACTTGGTAAGCCTGCTTGAGTTTTAAAGTGGTCAAATTCGACTACTTTAAAATGAGGGTTATTTATTTGTTCCCAGGTTCCTAAAAATTCAAGTGTATAACGAGTTCTTAACCAATTTTTTATAATATCTGCCGCCCTGCTTTCGCTTACTTTAGAATTAGCCATATCTGTTAGAGAAATGTAATCTCTATCATTGATGGTTAAAATTGTTATTTCATTATTTTCAACTTGAATTTTTGCCATTCTAAGATTATAAAATTAAATAATAACATTTAATTTATATCTTATCAAAACAGGGCTAGGATGGGCGCTTACGAAAACAAGGCAGAATTATATTCTATTCTTTATCTTCACTAATACAAATTGCTTTTTGAATTAGTTGGGAATTAGCACCGAGTTAGCCACGGTTGCTAAGACATCATAGGGCCCATCCCTCCGTCTTTCTTGATAAGTGGGTGCAAAGGTAATTAAAATTTATGAAAAAATGCGTTTTGAACTATAAAAATTCCACTTCTTTCCACTCTCCCTCTAAAAAATGAAAACTAGAGTTGTAGCCTGCTGCTTTTAAATTTTGGTAGGCAATATCAAAACCTAATGATATTTCTCTAGGGTGGTGACTATCAGAGTTTACTACTACGCCAATATTCAAATCTTTCATTAATTTCAGTGTTTGAATACTTGGGTAAGTTTCGGTGGTTTTCTTTTTGTAAATGCCTCTTGTGTTTACTTCTACTAAAATTTTCTTTTGGGCAATGAGTTCCAAAGTTTCAAAAAGTAATTCTTTGTAATGGTTGCCATTTTCATTCCAAAAGTTTTCTACCACATTGTGAATCTTGATTTTATCAATATGACCAATCACCTGAGGGGGAGATTTTAGAATCATTTCTTGAATTAAACTAAAATAGGTTTCTAAAAATAATTCAATATCTCCATGATAAATTTCATCAATTCCTTTTTTGAAAAGTTGGGTGCTTCCGTCCACTTCAAAATAACTACCATCAGCAAAACAGCCAGCATAATGCACTGAGCCTATAGTGTAATCAAGTTGATCTTTGAAAATAGAAACATCACAAATTTCTGGTATAAAATCTATTTCCAAAGAAGCATAAACTTGAATTTGGCTTTTGTATTTTTCTTTAAGTATTTCTATTTCATGCAAATAGGCTGGTAGATTTTCTTCCTTCATCGACCATAAATTATTGATTTTTACTGGACAATGGGAACTAATACCAATGGATGAAAAGCCCTGAGAGATGGCTTCGGTGATATAATCTTCAATTGGGTTGGTTCCGTCACAAAATTGGCTATGGCAATGAAAGTTACTGAGCATGAAATAAATATACAGTGTTTTTTTTAATAAGATACATTATTGGCAAGGAATTTTTTTGCCATTTCTTTGTAATAGTGCAATGGTTTGGTTTTCATTTTTTCTACTTTGGCTTTATCGTCCCATTCTCTCATTTTGAGGTGAAGTTCAAACCAAAGTTCGTTTTCAAATGCAAATGCTTCTTGTGGAGACATTGTACCACCTTGGTATCCAAGTGTTTTTAACGATGCTTCACTTAATTTATTTCTATATTCTTCATGTTTGAAAACCAAATAGCGTTTTGTTTTTACATGACCTTGAATCAGTTTTGAGATTTTGGCTGTAAAACCTTTTCCCAAAATATAGTGAGCACCAATAGTTTCGTGGTCTATAGTTCCAAAGCCATTCATCTGATTTTCTTGGGTTTCTGTAACACACAAATGCCCAATATCATGAAAGAAGGCTGCTAAAATTACATCTTCGTCGTAGCCTTCTTGCTCAGCAAGTAAGGCAGCTTGCAACATGTGCTCCATTTGAGATACTTTTTCACCGGCATAGGCCTCAGCTCCTTTTTTTTCATAAAGAGCAAAAACTTCTTCTACAAATGCATCAATCGTTTCCTTTTTCATTTGAAATTCAAAATTAAAATAAATTATTGATAGTATTGTGAGCATAACCCATACTTGTGGTCATCCCTTTGCCACCAATACCAGTAATGATGTGAATTTTGTTGTCAATAGTTTTGTGAAAAATATCAGCATTTTTACATTGTGCATAAAAACCAGCCCAATGCAAAGCCACTTCCCAATTTGGCAAATTAATGATGTTTTTGGCTTCTTTAAACATCAAATCTGTAATGTAATTGTTAACATAAAACCCGAGGCTATCTGCTTCATTATAAGGCGCATATTCGTGAGAATCGCCCATTATAATGGAGCCATCTTTACGTTGTTTAAATAAAATATGAATTCCGTATTTTACATGCTCAGGATTTACCAAACTTTTGTCTAAATGTTGGTAAGCTTTACATTCTTCAAAACTTTCGTATCTGCGAATGGTTAAACCTGTTAAAATATTACCATCTAATTTTACTTCCGGCATTGGTTTGGTAGAAAACATATTTAGTTTTGAAACTACAAGCCCACTGTTTTCAAATTCTAAAGGAAATAATGCCTTAAAATCTCTACCAGAACAAACTATAACTTGTTCAGAAACAAATGTTTGCTTGTTTGAAGTAGTAGTTATGCATTCTCCTTCTTTTGTGTTTACATCAATAACAGTGTGTGAAGTAAGGTAGTTGTAAGTGTCAGGAAATGAAAGAGATAAGTATTTGTGAATATTATGAATCAATACTTCACTTTCGGCAGAATATTCGGCTGGGAAAAAGATAGCACCCAAAACATACGAAGTTTTTAAGCTAGGATATTTTGCTAAAACTTCTTCTTTTGTTAAAAGCTGACAAGGGTAATCTATTGATTGATAATAAGAGTAAAGTTCTTCATTTACAGCCATTTCGTCTGGTGTTGAGGCAATGTAAATAGAGCCATTGTTGCGCAAACCAATGTCATATTTAGATTGAATTTCAGCATAATGCGATAATCCTTTTCTTCCATATTCAAACCATTCGCCACGTTTCATACCCGATGGCACAACCTGTCCAAAATTTCTTACAGTTGACTCAATTGGGTATAAATCTTTTTCTAATAAAGTAACGGTAAGTCCTTTTTTTAATGCTGCAAATGCATGAGAAGCACCCAAAATGCCTCCGCCAACTACTACTAAATCAAGCTTTTTCATAGGATATTTTTTTATTTTTTGATGAAACGATTTTATTTTTTACCACATAGTAACATAGGTTTTTCTGATTCATAAAAAATCATTTTTTTTGATTTTTTTCTATGTAAATTTTCAAGGGAAACGCATTTAAACCTCACCCTAAATCCCTCTCCGTTGGAGAGGGACTTGAAATTACTCTACTTTCGTAGTAAAGTTAATCCGATAGAGGAGTAATCTTAGCCCTTCTCCTCGGGAGAAGGGTTGGGATGAGGTCTTTAATGTAATAAATATTTTAATTGCGTATGCCCTGTTAATTCCTATGTTTCTATGTGGTTAGTTTTTTTATTTTTTGATGAGAAATGTATAATGAAGCAATGATTGAAATGATGCCAACTATTGAAATGAAGTAAGAAAAATTGCTTAAAAAACTTACCCAACTAATTTCTTTAAACGAAAATTCTTTGATTAATAAAATACCCACGCTGCCCAAATATCCAGAACTATCGCAGATATACATCAAAAATCCTGCATTGCCCACCAGTTTGAAAGTTGCCATAAAACGTTCAAAAATAACACATTGGAAAGGCATGTACGATAAATACATTCCCAAACCTAAGCATATCATCCAAGTAAAAGGATTGATTATTTGCATAGAAAATAAAAGAGTTGAGCCTCCCAATACAATCAATCCTCCTAAAATGATAAGATGAGTGACGATGAGTGCTTTTTCATTGTTTTTAATGGCAATTAAAGACATTAATAAAAATACAATAGCAAAACCTATTGGTAATTCGCTTTGTGAATATACTTTAATATCAGTTACACCCAATTGTTTCCAAATTTCTATTGCAAAATTATCCCTAAAATCCCTGCAAATAACTAGTAATAGATAAGTTATAACCAATAAACTTAGTTCTAAACCATGTTTTTTAAGCATATTTATTTTGTCTTGGTTGGTCATTGGAGTACGTTCAGATCTGTTTGCTTTGTCTTCTATGTTGGGTGCTGGCACTTTTGAAAGCATCCAAACAAAACCTAAAAACAAAGGCAAAAACATAGAGGCTACACCAAAAGGCATCCAAAATTCAGGTACATTTAAGTCATTAATCAACCATCTTGCTATGGTTTTTAAAAACCCAGATGAAAGTATAATGCTGATTGCTAGTCCTGTAGAAATTAGCTCTGTTACTTTTCTTCCTTCTAAAAAACTAAAAACAATACCCCAAATCATACCCAAAGGCAAGCCATTCACAAACAAACAAAATGGTTTTAAAGGCACAGGAGCAAAACCAAATAAAAACAAACTTATGTAGGCAATACTAATAATTACCAAAGCTGCTTTTACTCTTTGGTTACTTTTTAGCTCAGAAATTACTTTTATGCCTATAAATTTAGAAAGCATATAACCAATTACTTGACTAATAATTAAAATGGTTTTTAAGCCCAATCCCCAAAGTTCAATATCTTCATAAGTGCCTGCATTAAAAGGTTTTCTAAAAGCATACATAGAAAAGTAAGCACCAAATGAAGCCAATATACACCAAAAACTAAAAAACACCTCATTATGAGAGAGAAGTGAATTTAGCTTGTTATTATTTTTCATATTTGTAAAATTATTTTTGCAAAGTAATACAGTTTTTTTATAATTCTTGCACTTTTCAATATTAATAAATTGTTAACAATTATGCTCTAATGTTAAGAAATCGTTAACTTTAGTAAAATTATTGCCATATATTTTTACTATTGTTAAAAAATACTTCATATTTGCAGAGTAAAAATTGATAACCTAAATTTTACTATTAGTAAATATTTGTATGAAAAACGATTTAAAAATGGTGGTGCTTGACATGGCCGGCACCACAATGGTAGATAAGCACGAAGTAGAATATTGTTTTGCACAAGCATGCAAAGCTACAGGTTTAGATGTAAGTGATGAAAGAATTTTAGCCATACAAGGTTGGGCAAAGAAATTTGTTTTTGAATTATTGTGGGATGAGCAAATTGGTAAAAATCATCCAGATTATAATAATAGAGTAAATGCTTCTTTTAACAAATTTAAGGAAATACTAGAAATTCATTATGCAACAGAAGAAGTGAATCCAACCGAAGGAGCAGTAGAGTTGTTGCAAGCATTGAAAAAAAAAGAAATAAAAATAGTGCTTACCACTGGTTTTTACAGAGAAGTAACTGATATTATTTTAAAAAGACTGAACTGGTTTGATGGTTTAGATGAAAATAGAATTGGAAATGCTACTTCATTTATTGATATGTCAGTTACAAGTGAAGAAGTGTCAGCAGGCCGACCAGCTCCAGACATGGTGTACAAAGCCATGAAAACTTTTGGGATTGAAAACAGCAAAGAAGTGATTTGTATTGGTGACACTCCTTCAGATTTAGGTTGTGGAAAAAATGCTAACTGTATGTACGCCTTTGGGTTAACCAACGGAACCCACACTAAAGAACAACTTGAGAAATATGAACACGATGGTTTGTGGCCTTCGTTGGTAGCATTTCATCAGTTTTTAATTTCTGAAAACTATTTATAATTTTTTCAAATAAACAATGAAACCATACTTACTATTCATTTTAGGTTTATTTTTTTCAATGAGCCTTTTTGCCCAAACGGCTAAAATTTCTGGTAAAATTACCGATAAAGAAACCAATGAACCTATCATTGGTGCTGTGGTTCAAGTGCTTAATTTAGAACCTCAAAAAGCTGCTTTAACTGATTTTGATGGGATTTTTAATTTGAACAATGTGCCTGTTGGAACTTATACTATTAAAATTTCAGCGTTAAGTTATCAAACTAAAGAAGTTTCAAATGTGGTGTTGTTGGCAGGACAAAAATTAAGTTTAGATATTTCATTGGAAACTCAATCAAAAGAAACGAAAGAGATTGTGATTGTGGGTACTATGGAAGATGTAGCAAAAGAAAATGTTGAAAGTATGTTGCTTTTGCAAAAGAAAACACCTTCTAATGTAAGTAGTATTTCTGCAGATGTAATTAAGAAACTGCCAGATCGTACTGCAGGTGATGTAGTGCGAAGAATATCAGGTACTTCTATTCAAGATGGGAGGTATGTAATAGTGAGAGGGTTAAATGAAAGATATAATACTACCATGGTAAATGGCTCTCCAATGCCAAGTACCGAAACTGATAGAAAAGCATTTTCATTTGATTTAATTCCTGCTAATCTGTTAGATAACATTATGATATACAAAACTGCAACACCAGATTTGCCTGGAGATTTTGCAGGTGGTGTGGTGCAAATAAATACAAAAGATATTGCAGAAGAAAATCAACAGAATTTTAGTTTTTCTAGTTCATATAATCAACTAAGCACCTTTAAGCCTTTTTACCAAGAAAAAGGTAGCTTTAGTGATTTATTAGGTTTAAAAAACAACCAAAGAGAAATACCTGCTGGTGTGCCAGCAAATAATGTTATTGCTCAAAATCAGACATTTGCACAAAATGCTGAAGATACTAAATTATGGAAGCATAGCTATGTGCCCACTTTTAACAAATCAATGCGTCCTTCTATTTCGGCACAGTATTTTATTTCTCGCCGATTTAAAATTAAAGCAAGACCTTCTGGATTTTTATTGGCATTGAATTATAACAATTCTTCTTCTTTTTCGCATGCCAATACAGTTTCATTACGAAATCCATCTTCTACCTCTGTTTATTATGATGAAGGAAATTATCGTGCAAATGATGTTTACAGAATTCAAACCATGGTTGGTGGATTGTTGAATTTTTCAATTCGTCCTTTTGAGAAAACAAAAGTATCTCTTAAAAATCTTTTCAATGTAAGCACAGATAGGTTTGTGGCTCTCAATACAGTAAATAACAGAAAAGACCAATCAGATTCTGCATTTCAAAATTCCATTAATAAAGAAACAGTTTTTTCATTTGCATCTAATAAATTATTGTCTTCAAACTTATTTATCGACCAAAAGATTGGAGGAAAAATCTCATTAAAGGTAAATTTGTCAAGTAATTTTATCAATCGTTCTATTCCAGATTATAGAAAAATTATTTATCAAAGTTCAAAAGGAGAAGATGATAATGGAGATTATTATTACAAAAAGTTTTTGCTTTACACTTCACCTAATTCAAATTTTGCTTATAATTCTGGACGTTTTTTTCAGTTTTTAACAGAAAAAAACTTTTCTGAAGGCTTTGATTTAGATATACCTGTAGATAAAATTAAAACCAATTTCAAGGTAGGTTCATTGCTAACTCAAAGAAGTAGAGAAGTTACTATTCGTACTTTTTCCTATGATTTACCATTGGGATATGAAAACTCAAATGATATCTCTACTATTTTAGTAAATAAAAATTTCACTGCAAATGGTATAAAACTTACCGAAAAAGAATCGAATGGATATGAGGCATCCTCTTCTCTTGCAGCATTTTATGGGATGTTTGACTGTAAAATAATTCCTAAACTGAGAGCCATTGGTGGTGTACGTTATGAAAAATATAATCAAAAAATTATAGCTGAAAAAGATACCAATGACCAAGTTTTTAACAGTTTTTTACCTTCGGCTACATTAATTTATTCTCCAATTAAAAATGTTAATATTAAGTTAAGTGGTTCGCAAACAGTGAGTAGGCCAGAATTTAGAGAGTTGGCTCCTGTGAATTTTTATGATTATTTGAACAATTTTATAGTAAACGGAAATCCAAAATTGATCCCTACTAAAGTTACAAATTTTGACTTTAAAGCAGAATATTACTTCAAACCTGGTCAATTTATAGCAATAAGTCCGTTTGTGAAAACTTTTTATCACCCTACAGAATTAATTGTGGAGCCAGCCGAAGGTGCTCCGTCTGTAAGTTATACCAATTCTAATACTGCCAAAATGCAAGGTTTAGAAATTGAAGGACGAGTAAATATTCTTTCAAGTCTTTCTTTTTCAGGTAATTTAGCTTTGATAAAATCTGAGATAAATGTAAATAGAAACAAAATAAGTGTGAGACCAATGCAAGGTCAATCACCTTATGTGGTTAATTTAGGTTTGAATTATGATTTGAATAAATATTTTATCAATACTAGTTTGAATGTAAATAAAATAGGTGATAGAATAGCTTTTGATGGCATGGAACCTGAGAGAATAATTTATGAAAAATCAAGATTTATTTTAGATTATCAAATCAATAAATTGTTTTTCAAACAAAGATTAAGTGTTCGTTATCAATGGAGTGATATTTTGGCTCAATCATGGATTTTGTTTCAAGATATTAACAATAACAAAAAATTTGATAAAGAAACTGATATAAGTTATTCGTCGGTGCAAATGGCAGCACGTCATTCAATAAGTCTTTCTTTTAAATTTTAATATTAGTAAAATTATTTTTTTTAGTGATATTGTTAATTACTTTCAAATAATTGAAATGATGCACATTAATTAACATAAACTTAACATTCTCTTAACATGAATGTGAATATAAGTAAATATATTTGTAAAAATTAAACTTAATATAATGAAAAAAAGAGTACAAACTTTATTGGTTGCTTGCTTGGCTGTACTAGGTACTGCAAATGCACAACAAAATGGAAAATTCTTCGAACAAGTGCCATTTAAAGGCGCTATGGGAACTGAAGATTGGACACAAGGATGGGCAAATTTCCGTCCTGATACTGTAAAATATGCTGGTGAAGCTGGCGGACCTACTAAAACTACAGTTAACTTAAACCCTAGTGATGCTGTTGCTGAAATTACAACCAACACTACTTGGACAAGTGACAAAGTTTATACAATTTCAAACAAAGTAATTGTAAAAAACGGTGTAACACTTACTATTGAGCCAGGAACTGTGATTAGAGGTTCAAAAAATGGGACAGTTTTTGCAGGCATGTTAATAATTGCCCAAGGTGGTAAATTAATAGCCAACGGAACTAAAACAAATCCAATTATTTTTACATCTGGAAAACCTGTTGGTCAGCGTTCTTTAGGAGATTGGGGTGGTATATTATTATTTGGTAAAGCTCCACAAGCAGATAATGGTGCTGCAAGAAGAGGAACTTTTGCCGGTAAAACTACTGAAGGTGATTCAATCTGGACTTCAAAATATGAAACTTTTGAAAATTCTGACCCTAACAAAGCAGACGTAATGTTTGGAGGTATTGACCCTCAAGATAATTCAGGTTCAATTTCTTATGTAAGAATTGAGTTTGGAGGATGGTACAAAGTATTGGGCGAAGAAGTAAATGCACTTACTATGTGTGGAGTTGGTAAAGGTACTTCTTTACATCATATTCAAGCTTCATTTACTAATGATGACTCTTTTGAATGGTATGGTGGAAATGTGGATGCAAAGTATTTGATTGCTTTTGCTCAAACTGATGACTGTTTTGATACAGATTTAGGTGCAAGCCCAAGATTACAATTCTGTATTGGTATGATTCATCCATTTATTTATGAATCAGGTGGTGGAACAAGAGGTATTGAAGCTGATGGTAACTCAGATTTTACTTATGCTACACAACCAGATGCTAAACCATTTTCAAGACCAGTATTTAGTAACATGACTTTGGTTGGTCCGCTTTATGCAGGAAAAACTAAAACTTCATTAAAATTTGCTGATAAATATGACCAAGGTATTATTATCAGAACAAACTCTGAAGCTAAAGTATTCAACTCTATTTCAGCTAGTTTCCCTGGTGGTGGTGTTAGAATTCGTCATGCAAACTTGGCAATCACACCTAGTTGTTTTGAAAAAGCGTTAAGTGGTTTAGTAAAAGTTCAGAACAATATTATTTCTAACTGCGATGTTTTAGTTGGTTCTGCTGATAAAGTGCCAACAAACGTAAACGATGGTTCTGGTGCTGGTAAATTTGATACAAAAAAGTTTATTTTTAAAGCAGAAAACAGCAATGATTCTACTTATAAAAATATCAATGATTTGAAATTAACAAATCCAATGGTTGATACTTTAATTGTACCAACTTCAAATACTAACAGAACTTCTATTTCTCCAAATGTAAAACCATTAGCTGGTTCTCCAGTTTTAGCAGGTGCAGATTGGAAAGTTGCAGAATTAGCCAATGATTCTTATGTAAACGGTATTGAAGATGCTTTTTCTAATGGTAAAGTAAGCATTTATCCAAACCCTTCTAAAGGATTAACAACTGTAAGAGTAGAACTTATCAATGCAGCTGCTTTACAAGTTTCAGTTTATGATTTATTGGGTAGATTAGTATATACTAACTCATCTGAATTTAGTGCAGATGTACAGTTCTTTACTGTAGATGGCTTAAAATCAGGCGTGTATTTGGTAAAAGTTTCTGATGGTAACACTGCCACAGCAAGCAGATTAGTAGTAGAATAGTGTTTTGTTTTTAATTTATATTTTGGGGCTTTGGGATGTAATATTCCAAAGCCCTTTTTTTTGTGCCTATCCCTTACCCTTTCCAAAGGAAAGGGACTAAATTACAACTGTACTCAATTAGTTCTTTCACTTCTCACTTCTCACTTCTCACTTCTCACCTTTCACCTTTCACCTTTCACTTCTCACTTCTCACCTTTCACTTCTCACCTCTCACTTCTCACCTTTCACCTTTCACCTAATTCAAACATTCATAAAATACACCACAAACATCACACAATCGGTAGTGGTTTTGTTGTGCATAGCATGCGGAAAGGTGGATTTTAAAAAGCAAGCATCGCCAGTTTCTAAGAATATCTCTTCATTGTCAATTATTTGCATTACACCACCTGAGATTATGTAATTCAATTCTATGGCATCAGTACTGATGGGAGGTCTCTCAGTGCCAGCTTTTATGGTTACGATGGACGAACGAACCAATGAATTTTGAATATCAAAACTTAAAAGAGGTTCGTAAGTTACCCCTTCAGAATCTTCTCTGGTAAAAGTCTCTCTGTCATTTTTTTTCAAAACCATGTATTTGTCAGACTTAAAACTGAAAATATTTAAGAAAAAAGACGACAAATTGATAGACAAAGCCTTTGAAAGCTTTTCTAATTCTTCTAAACTAGGCACTCTTCGTGCATTTTCAATTTTTGAGATAGCAGCCTCACTTACATTGGCTTGTAGAGCAAGTTCGGCGATACTCAAATTTCTTTTTTCCCTTTTTGTTCTTAAATGGGTACTTATGGCAAGTAAACTATCAGAGGTAATCATGGTAAAATAATTAGAATTAAAACAGGGCTAAAAATAGACAATTATTTTGAAATCAAATGGTTATTTTGTGTTATAGAATTATTATTTTTTGGTGTAGGATTTATTTGTGTAATTTTTACATTTCAATTATTTTTCACTCAATATTTATTTTGCAACATTTTTTATGTCAATAGTTAAAAAAAAAGATACGAAATGTTAAATTTTTCTATTAAATTTCCTTTCCGTATGTTTTAATGTATAAGTTTCTACTCGTTATATTGCTCTCACTTTATGTTAGATTGGTAAATGCCCAATCTATCTATCCTGTTTTGATGGAGCAGTTTGATAATGGACTTCACTTTTTAAATCCTGCCAAACCATTGAATAACAACTATTTTGAGTGCATGGTTGCAGATAAAAGATACTATGGGTTGTTCGAAAACATAGGGGTAAATTATTTTTCTGGTAAGCTCAATGTAAGTACTCAATCTTCAAAAAGTAATATAGTAAGTTTGAATTTTGTGCATGAGTATGACGGTGATTATTTGAATAGAAACAGAATGAATTTTGGCTATTTGTTTCAAACCAATATAAATAACAATGCTCAAATTGGATTAGGAATTACAGGTGGTTTGTTTAATTATTTTGTAAAATCAACTAGTTCTAATGTGGGGGTAAGTGTGTGGTTGTCAGATGCAAATACTGGGGTTTGGTTTAAAAACAAATTTGTAAATTTAGGTTTAGCTATGAATCAGTTTACAAATGCTGCAGATAAACTTTATTTAAGAACTATACAATTGCGACCATTTTATGTTTTAAATTTTGATTATCAATATCATTACAAGCCTCAATTTTCGCTCAAACCCGGTTTTATTTTTAGAAAATTCAATTTAGAAAATCAAATGGATGTTTTTTTATTGGCTAATAATAATAAACACCTCAGTGCTGGGGTAAATTGGAAAATAAATAGAGGTTATGCATTTATTTTTGGCTTAGAAAACATGGAGATTTTTAATCAACAATTTAATATAACAACCTCATATTCAGTGCAAAATATAAGTGAATCTAGTTTCAATTCTAATCAGTTGGAACTGTGTTTGAAATATTTTATAAAAAATAAATTTAAAAATGATGTTACTTCTAAGCCCTAACACTGTCTAGTAATTGTAATCACAATGCGAATAAAAAACTTCGACATTCATAAGGCTATTTTAAGAGGAGAGGATAATCAAGTACTTGAATATCTGTATGAAAGTGTATTGCCCAAAATTAGAACTTACTTAACTAATAATAGCGGTAATAAAGAAGAGGCAGATGATATTTTTCAAGATGTGGTGATTAATGTTTATAGGAAAATTAAAACAAAAGAAATAGCTGATATTGAGAATGTTGAGGGGTATATTTATTTGGCATGTAAAAATTTGTGGATCAATAGAACCAGTAAATTAAATAAAAGCAACAGTTTAGATACAGTAAATGAATTTGAAAATTTTGAAAGTGATGCCCTTCATTCAATGATTGACAATGAAAAGAAAACTGCATTTAAAAGTCTTTTAGAGCAAGTTGGAGAAAGATGCAAAGATTTGTTATTCAATGTGATTTACCATCAATTAACAATGGAAGAAATAGCAGAAAAAATGAGTTTTGCAAATGCTAATGCTGCTAAAGCGCATCATTACAGATGTAAACAAAAATTGGTAGAATTGCTAGAAAACGACTCAGTTTTAAAATCGACTTTAAGATAATATAGAATGCAAATAGATAACGAAATATATCAGCAAATTGATTTGTATCTGGAAGGGAAACTATCAGGGAAAGAGCTCTTAGATTTTGAAAATGAGTTGCTTACAAATAAGGTTTTGCAAAACAAAATTAGCACTGTTAAGCAGCTTAATCATTTAATTCTTGATTATAAATTAGATGAATTGAAATATAAAATGAGTAGTGATTTGAAAAATATTCCTTATAAAAATGGGTATAAATTAAACGCTTTGAAAATTGCAACATTGGTTGCGGTAATTTCTTTTGCAGGCATTGGTTATTGTTTTTATAATCAAACAAATAATTCAGATAACAAAATAGGAGAGGAGATAAAAAACACACACACACACAAACAAACTATTAGCTCAAATAATAATGCTATTGTAGAACAACCTAAACAAGTTGAAAAAGTTGCCCCAACTGTTGAGCGAAAATGGCAACAAGAAAAACAAAGCCTCAATATTTCAAGCGGAAGTATTGAAAATGAAAAAGTGAGTGAAAATTTTGTAGAAAAAGAAACTGCAAAAGTGGTAGATGTAGCAACACCTTTAAATGATACCAAAGCTACAAATTTAGTGGCAAGTAAAGTTTCAGTATGTGATTATAAAATTTTGTTTCATATTCAGCACCAAGCTTCTTGTAAAAATGGAGCAACAGGTTCTCTTAAAATTTCAGATTTTAAAAATGGAAATTCACCGTATTTGGTTTCTGTAAATAATTCAACAACATTTGAAAATGCTACTTTTTTTCAAGACTTAACTGCGGGGAATTATAAAATTCAAATTCAGGACAATAATGGCTGCTTAAGCGAAGTCTATTCTCATGAAATACCTGTAATAGATTGTAATACAGTGAAGAATGAATTTGCTTTTAACCCAAGTTTGAATGAAACTTTTAAATTCCCTATTGAATCTGGCGATGAGGGAAATATTAAAATTCTTACTCGGAATGGGCAATTGGTATTTTCTGCCAATTTTCCTGATGTGCAGGAATGGCATGGAGATTCAAACACTGGTTTCGGAATAGAAGCTGGTGTATATGTGTATGTAATTGAACATAAAAATGGTAAATTGCAAAAAGGTTTTGTAACACTTTATTAATTGAGAATGTTGAAAAAGTTTGAAAATAAATATTTGATTTTGAAAGTTTTAGCTTTGGCATTGTTGCTGATGGTGAAGCAAATTACTTATGCCCAAACTACAGTTGCAATTTCGGATACTGCATTTTTAAATGTATTAAAAAAAGAACTACCTCAGGTGATAGATGCTAACAATAAATTAATTGTTGCACAAGCCAAAGCTTATACAGGATTACTAACAATTAAAAATTCCAATATTCAAAATATCGATGAAATTCAGTATTTTGAATCTGTAACAAAACTTACGGTTACAGAAACTAAATTAACTATTTTCCCTTCAATTGCTAATTTAAAAAATCTCCAAATTTTAAGGTGCATAACAAATAAATTGACTCAATTTCCTGATTTTAGTAAAAACACTAAAATACAAGAAATTCAATGTAATAATAATCAAATCACATCATTACCTAATATTGCTAATTTGGATAGTTTGCAAGTAATAGATATTTCAAATAATTATATCAAAACACTACCTTTATTAACTAATTTACCTAATTTAAAATCGATTATATTATTTAATAACGATATAAGTGCAATTAATTCTCTTGCTAATCTTCCTAAATTACAGGTACTTATGTTAGAAAATAATTCACTAACTAGTTTAGATAATATTTATAACATTCAAACATTAACAAATCTAAATGTGATGAGTAATAATTTGTCATTTTTAGAATTGAATAAATTAAAAACACATACTGCATTTTCAAGTTTTTTAATATTTCCACAGGATACTGTTGATAAAGTAAAAAATATGCAATTTTTTGCTTTAAAACCTAAAGCTATTCGCTTAAATAATGTGCCCAATCCAATTGATTATGATTTTGATTGGTATAAAAATGGTATTTATTTAAAAACTGTAAATGGGGTTGATTCTCTGTATTTTACCAATTTGTTATTGTCCGACACTTGTAAATATACCTGTGTGGTAAAATGTACCAATTCAACTTCTCCATATTTTAGTAAATCAGTTACTTATAATGTTGTAAACCTAAAATTTGGAGTTTGTAAAAATTTCAATTCAGTGTCTTATCAAATTACTAATAAAGATTGCAAAACAGGAACTAATATTGTTATAAATGAAAACTTTGATTTAGGTGCTTATGGTCCTTTTATTTATACTTTGAAAAATGACACATCTATTACATCTCAAACCTACACTTCTAATCAAATATCAAACCTAAGCACTGGGTTATATGCTGTTACTATTCAGGATATTAATAAAAATTGTCAAGTAAATATTCCTTCTAGTATTAAAATTGATACCATTGCTGGATGTACTGCCAAAACTGTCATTATCAATAACGAAAATAATATTTTTACACCAAATGGAGATGGCAAAGATGACTCTTATTTTATAGACGTTAAAGGTTCTGCACATATTTATAACAGAAGTGGAAAATTGATTAAAACATTAACTACACCCTCCACTTGGGATGGAACAGACCATAATGGGGTTTTGCAAGACCTTGGTTATTATGTAATTATAATCAAGGGGGAGATAAAACAATATATTACTTTGGTGCAGTAATTAGTTAAATTTGTTAATTAGTAATAAATGCCTTGTAATTCATTTTACAAGGTATTTTTTTAAAAACTTAAACTTTTCTATACCGTGGCAGGTGTCCCCACCTGACACAAATAATTGATAAGTAGATAAATAAGTGTCAGGTGAAGACACCTGCCACGGAGACAAGTTTTTTCTTTTTCCCAAAACCTTGTTACTTTTTCATTCTTCGATTGTCTTGTTTATGATTCTTACTTAAGACCCTCATTTTCAAAAAAACAATGAAAAAAACCACTACCCTAAAACTATTTCTTGTCGCTTTGGCTTTGAGTAGCCTTAATGCAACAGCACAAACAGTTGCGTTAACCGTAAAAGGAGGCTCATCTGCAGGCTTGTACATAGGTAATGCCGTTACCGTACAGGCCATGGGCAATGTTGATATTGCATCTACTGGTACCATGAGTTTTGCTTCAAGTGGCACGCCCGATTTAAGAATAAAAGGCAATTTTACTAGCAGTGGCACATTTACCTGTGGCACAAGTGCAATCACATTAAATGGCACAGCAGCACAAGCAATTGCTGGTGTAACTTATAATAGTTTAACTATAAACAATACCACCTCGCCAGCTACCTCTGCTGCCACTTTAGCAGCCAACTGTGTTATTGGTGGCACACTTACCTTAACCACAGGTGTATTAAATACAGGTGCTTTCACTGTTGATTTAGGTGCAGGTGGTTCAATAGCTGAAACTGCTATTGCGCCAACTTCTTATGTAACTGGCTATGTAAAATCAACACGAAATACAGGTTCGAGTAGCGGTACTGTTACTTTTGGCGGTCTGGGATTATCGATGACAGAAACATCTAAAACAAACAATTCAACTGTTGTAATCCGTAGAACAGGTACAGCAAGTGTAGGTGCTGGCAATAACAGTATTTTAAGATATTTTGATATCACGCCTGCTGTGGATGCATCCATGAATGGTACAATAGTATTTAGTTATACCACTGCTGAGTTAAATGGGCAAGCTGAAGATAGTTTAAAAATATACAAATCATCAAATAGTGGCTCTACTTGGAGCAGGCAAACCTCCACAATAAATACAGCAGCTAATACCCTTACTGTTTCTGGTATCACTTCTTTTTCTCGTTGGACAGCCTCAAATAAGGTAAGTGCTCCTTTGCCTGTATCGTTTCTTTCATTTACTGCTAAAAAGAAAGATGAATCAGTAGTACTCAATTGGCAAACTGCCACTGAAATCAATAACGACTATTTTGTAATACAACGTTCAGATGATGCAAATAAATGGGAAACTATAGATACAGTAAAAGGTGCTGGTACAACCAATACAATATCTAATTATTCCATTTCCGATGAAAACCCTTTTTTAGGTACATCTTATTACAGATTAAAACAAGTTGATTTTGACAAAAAGTTTAGCTATTCAAATATAGCGGTAGTTAATTTTGAAGGAATTAAAATTGTAGATCTATTTCCTAACCCATCAGAAGGCAACTTTAATATTTACATTAAGTCGACGGTTGATAGTAAACTTAATTTAACTATGTACAATGTGTTGGGGCAAATAGTTAAAAAGCAAGATGTTGATATAGTGAAAGGTATAAATCCTATTCACACGCAATTTGTGGGTGCTAATGGAAAATACTTAGTTACTGTAAAAACCAGTGACGGTGTATATTCTGATTATACAGTAATTTTAAATAGGTAATTAATTTAAAGATAAAAATAAAAAAAATAATTCATCATGAAAAAACAATTTCTAACCTTATCAATATTATTTACCACCTACTTTGCTTCGGCACAAGTAGGTGTTGGTACTACTACGCCTCACGCTTCGGCGGTATTAGATGTAACAAGTACTACCCAAGGTTTGTTACCACCACGTATGACACAAGCCCAAAGAGATGCCATAGCGAGCCCTGCTTCAGGGCTTCTCATTTGGTGTACCAATTGTGGCTCAGCTGGAGAGTTTCAGGGATATAATGGAACTACTTGGACCAATTTAACTGGTGGCACGGCTTCGGGTGCCACTATCTCTACCATTACATGTGGTTCGGCTACCAATAGCGGTACATTAACAAGTGGCACAGCAGCAAGTGGTGTAAGTAGTGCTATTCCTTACACTGGTGGTAATGCTGGTACACATAGTGGACAAACCGTAACATCTACAAGTGTAACAGGCTTAACTGCAACCTTAAGTGCAGGTACATTTGCCAGTGGTAGTGGTAGTTTAACTTATACTATTACAGGCACACCAGCAAGTAGCGGTACTGCTAGTTTTGCCATTAGCATAGGTGGGCAAACATGTACGTTAACAAGAACAGTTACTTCAAGTTTTACTTGTGGCACTAGTACAGTAACATTTACTTACAATGGTGGAAGTGTTACTTATGGTACGGTAGTAGGGGCTAATTCTAAATGCTGGTTAGACCGTAATTTAGGTGCTACTCAAGTAGCCACAAGTAGCACCGATGCAAATTCTTATGGTCATTATTTCCAATGGGGAAGAGGAGCTGATGGACACCAAGTAAGCACATCTGGTACAACATCAACCCAAAGTGCTACAGATTCTCCTGGTCATGCAAATTTTATCGTAGATGCTGGTGATTGGCGTAGCACTCAAAATGATAATTTATGGCAGGGTGTTAGTGGTACAAACAATCCTTGCCCAAGTGGTTGGCGTTTACCTACTCAAACAGAGTTTGATACAGAAATAGCTTCATGGAGTCCAAATTCTTACGTAGGTGCCTTTGCTTCTACTTTGAAGATGCCCTTAGCTAACATGCGTGGTACGAGTGGTACTTTTTACACTGCTGATTCTTATAGTCGTATTTGGACAAGTACAGTTAGTGGTGTTTCTGCTGTAAGAATAGGCTTTGACAACTCAGGTTCTGCTGTTAGTTCAACGGCTACAGCACGCACAATGGGGGGAACTGTTCGTTGCATCAAGGATTAATATTTTGATGCTGAGTAGAGACGCACGGCCGTGCGTCTCTACAAAACATAATATTTACCAGCCGTAGCTCCTGCCTAGTGACAGTTATGGTAAAGGCATCTTGCCGCTTAAATGGCTAGATGCCAAAATGATGCATTTTACTCAGCAGGAGTCGAGTAACTGCGGAGATTTTTAAAAAAAACAATAATTCATCATGAAAAAACAATTTCTAACCTTATCAATCTTATTCACCACCTACTTTGCTTCGGCACAAGTAGGTGTTGGTACAACCACGCCTCACGCCTCGGCGGTATTAGATATAACAAGTACTACACAAGGTTTGTTATTTCCTCGCATGACACAAACCCAAAGAGATGCCATAGCGAGCCCTGCATCAGGGCTTCTCATTTGGTGTACCAATTGTGGCTCAGCGGGAGAGTTTCAGGGATATAATGGTACCACTTGGACCAATTTAACTGGAGGTACGGCTTCGGGTGCCACTATCTCTACCATTACATGTGGTTCGGCTACCAATAGCGGTACATTAACAAGTAGCACAGCAGCAGCAAGTGGTGTAAGTAGTGCTATTCCTTACACTGGTGGTAATGCTGGTACACACAGCGGACAAACGGTAACTTCCACAGGGGTAACAGGCTTAACTGCAACTTTAAGTGCAGGTACATTTGCCAGTGGTAGTGGTAGTTTAACGTACACCATTACAGGTACACCAGCAAGTAGCGGTACTGCCAGTTTTGCCATTAGCATAGGTGGTCAAACTTGTACGTTGACAAGAACGGCATTAAGTTTTACCTGTGGCACTAGTACAGTAACATTTACTTACAATGGTGCAAGTGTTACTTATGGTACGGTGATAGGGGCTAATTCTAAATGCTGGTTAGACCGTAATTTGGGTGCTACGCAAGTAGCTACAAGTAATACAGATGCCAATAGCTATGGTCATTTATTCCAATGGGGAAGAGGAGATGATGGGCATCAAGTAAGAACATCTGGAACAACTGCAACCTTAAGTAGTACAGATACACCAGGGCATGCTAATTTTATCACTAGTGTTAGTGATTGGCGTAGCACGACAAATAATAATTTATGGCAGGGGTTAAATGGTACTAACAATCCTTGCCCTTGGGGGTATCGATTACCAACAGAAGCAGAGATAAGTGCAGAACGAACAAGTTGGGGTACCGATAACGCAGCAGGCGCTTTTGGTTCAGTACTTAAATTGCCAATGACGGGCTACCGCGACAACAGCAATGCTTCGCTCCTCAATGTTGGTGCCGGCGGCGGCTATTGGAGCAGTACGGTAAGTGGCACTGTCGTGAGACGCTTGTGGTTTAATAGTGGCAGTGCCGACATTAATACCAGCCCCAAAGCAACCGGCGTAGCTGTTCGTTGCATTAAGGATTGATCCCGTTGGATGTTAATCCTACGGGATTGATCCTTTGATTAGCGCAGCGATTTAACATTATATCCTGCCATTCTTACATGTCGGGTGGCAGGCTATTTTAAAGCAATTCATTGATTATAAAACAGTACCGCCCCGCAGTCGCTAGGCTCCAGCCTAGTGACAGTTATGGAAAAGGCATCTTGCCGCTTAAATGGCTAGAAGCCAAAATGATACATTTTACTCAGCAGGAGTCGAGTAACTGCGGAGATTTAAAAAAAAAAACAATAATTCATCAATCTTATTTACCACCTACTTTGCTTCGGCACAAGTAGGTGTTGGTACTACCACGCCTCACGCCTCGGCGGTATTAGATGTAACAAGTACTACCCAAGGTTTGTTACTGCCACGCATGACACAAGTCCAAAGAGATGCCATAGCTAGCCCTGCATCAGGGCTTCTCATTTGGTGTACCAATTGTGGCTCAGCTGGAGAATTTCAGGGATATAATGGAACCACTTGGGTCAATGTAACTGGTGGCACGGCAAGTGCTGGGGCAACAGTACCTGGAGCACCAACCAGCCCAGTAGGCACATTAGGTAGTACGCAGGTAAGTGTTGCTTTTACTGCACCAGCCTCTAACGGAGGTAGGGCTATAACGGGTTATACCGTAACGTCATCTCCTGGAGGTTTCACCGCTACAGGTGCAAGTTCACCTTTAATAGTAACAGGTTTAACCAATGGCACGGCCTATACTTTTACCGTAGTGGCTACCAATACAGAGGGTAATTCTTCTGCATCTACGGCATCGGCATCGGTAACGCCTAATGCTATCATTGCTGGCAATGCAACTTGTTCTGGCAAAACCATATCTGCAACATCTTGTGCTAACGTCTCTGGTGCAACTATAAATGATGATGTTTCAACTGCAGATGGTATTGAATACAATTGGACAGGTGCTACAACAAGTGGAATGGCAAATACGAGTACTACTCGAGCATTGGTAGAAATTGGTGGTCAGTGTTGGATGCGTTATAATATGGATATAATACCTGCTTCGTTTAACCCTGCACCAACTTGGGTAAATAGCTCTGACGTAGGTTGGAGTGGATATTATACAGGTGGCCCATTTACTAATGAAGGACGTTTATACCAATGGTCAGCTGTGATGAACAACTCAACAACCGAACGTGGTCAAGGTGTATGTCCTTCTGGTTGGCACATTCCTAGTGATTGCGAATTGATGTATTTGGAAAATACTTTAGGAATGAGTGTCGCAAATCAAACATCGACTGGCACTAGAACCTCAGGAACAGTTGCGTCTGATTTGTCCACTTTAACTTCTAGTGGTACAAATAGTTCAGGTTTTACGGCATTGTTAGCAGGTAGTCGAAATCCAAGTAATGGTATATTTTTAAATAGGTCTGTTTGTAATCCTTGGTGGTCTTCTACGGAAAGTTCTTCAACTGCATTTTATCGTCAAGTTTGTGCTTCTTATACTGGAGTTGAAAGAGGTACTACTACTAAAGCAGATACATTTCCAATTCGCTGTTTAAAGGATTAGTTTGATAAAATTTCCCGCAGTCGCTAGGCTCCAGCCTAGTGACAGATATGGAAAAGGCATCTTGCCGCTTAAATGGCTAGAAGCCAAAATGATAAATGTTACTTAGCAGGAGTTGAGCAACTGCGGAG